>MDSV01147141.1_pt1 | contig 18989 bp, 18 predicted proteins | sample 810851 | NCBI WGS metagenome assembly MDSV01 (sample SAMN05326640, study PRJNA326480) | marine metagenome | isolation source: seawater | place: Atlantic Ocean: North East | collected 2012 | reverse complement strand
TAAGATCTGCTCTCATTTTTTTTAATTGAAATTCTCTTCTAAAAGATGAGGTTCCTATAATTGCATTTGAATTTAAATCTTTAATTTTTTTATTTTCTTTACTAATTAAAATTTCTCTTGGATCACCTCTTTTTAAAAAACAATTCGTTACTAAACCTTCTGTTTCTTCTGAAGGCATATCTTTCAATGCATGTACAGCTATATCAATTTTTTTTTCTAACAACTCTTCTTCAATCTTTTTAGAAAATAAACCTTTTCCACCATATTCTGATAATCTTTGATCTAATAATATATCGCCTTTAGTTGTAATGCTTTTTATTTCAATATCTTGTTGATCTTGAATTTTTAATATTTCATTTTTTGCTCTTTCTGCATAAATTAAAGCTAGTTTGCTCCCTCTAGATCCAATAATAATTTTTTTATTTTTCATTTAATTGATTTATACTTCATTCTTATATTTAGATTGTATTATTAAAAAAAACTAATTTAATGAAGAAAAAAGCTATAATTTTAGGAATTGAATCAAGTTGTGATGAAACGGCAGCATCAATAATTCAAGAAAATGACAGAGGTAAACCCATAATTTTATCAAATATTGTCTCAAGTCAAATTGATGTACACAAAGAATTTGGTGGAGTTGTGCCAGAATTGGCTGCAAGATCACACGTTGAAAAAATTGACTTAGTATTAAAAAAAGCTATTAAAAAAAGTAAAATAAAAATTCATGATATTGATGCCGTTGCAGCAACAGCTGGGCCTGGTTTAATTGTCTGCTTATCAGTAGGACTTACTTTTGCTAAAACAATTGCTGTCTCATTAAATAAACCATTCATCGCAGTAAATCATCTAGAAGGTCATGCGTTAAGTCCAAAATTGAATTCAGAAATCCATTTTCCTTATCTTTTATTGTTAATATCTGGAGGACATTCTCAATTTTTAAATGTTAAAGGTTTGGGAAAATATAAAAGACTAGGAACGACAATTGATGATGCTGTTGGAGAAGCATTTGATAAAACAGCAAAATTAATAGGTATAGAATTTCCAGGTGGTCCAAAAATTGAAGAATATGCAAAGCTTGGTGATAAAAATTTTTATTCTTTACCCAAACCAATAATCAATAGAGGGGGATGTAATTTATCATTTGCTGGATTAAAAACTGAAGTTTTAAAAATTTCTAAAAAAATCAAAACTAATCAAGAAAAATATAATTTAGCTGCTTCATTTCAAAAGACAATAGAGGAAATATTGTGTAAAAAAACTGTTATTGCTTTTAAAGAATTTAAAAAAACTAATTTTAATAAAAATAATATTTTTGTTGTTTCAGGAGGTGTTGCTTCCAATAAAGCAATTAGAAAAAAATTAGCCTTTATTAGTAAAGAAGAAAATTTTAAACCAATTTTTCCTCCAATTAATTTGTGCACTGATAATGCTGCAATGATAGCATTGGTTGGGTTAGAAAAATATAAAGCAAAGTTATTTGATAAACTAGATTTTCCAGCTAAACCAAGATGGCCATTGGATAAAAATGCTGCCTTCTTAAAAGGAGCTGGTGTAAAACTGTAATACATTGAATAATTAAATTAAATAATATAAATATAAATCTATGGGTTTGGGTGTAGCTGCTATTCAAAATATTTTAGAATTAAATAATTTAGGTTATTTTAAAAACTTAAAAAATGTAGTTGAAATTGGTTCTCAAGAATTGCATTTAACTAAGGCAGATTTGGAAGAACTTTTTAAAATAGCTGGATTAAATACCAATTTAATTGAAGATTTTCCAAATGTTAAAAATTGGCCGTTTAGTCCTAGATGTCCATCAAAACATTTGTATAAAGCATTAGGTATTGAAAATTATCAATGTATTGATGTAAATGGTGAACATGGTTCTATTATTCATGATTTAAACAAACCCTTTGAAGATAAAAGTAAGTTTAATAATTATGATATTGTTACAGATTTTGGATCGTGCGAACATGTTTTTAATATAAGTGAATGTTATAAGACAATGCACAATTTAGCAAAATCTGGTGGACTTATAATTATTTCGCAAGCTACTTTAAAAGGAAACGGATATTTTAAATTTGATGAGTCATTTTTTGAAGGTATAGCAGCAGCAAACAATTATAATATTATTTATAATTCTTATTTAATTAAACCTGGTGAAAAAACAAGCAATGGTAGCTACAGTGAATTTCATATTCCTAGAAACCACAAAATGTTAGATGTAATAGATCAATCAAAATTTCAAGGTCCAATTAGCTCAGGTAAGGAAATTGGAATTTATGGTGTATTACAAAAAACTAATGAAGATGAATTTAAAATTCCTTATCAAGGTAATATAGCTAAAGATATTTATAACATTGCTGGTTTTAATAGAGCCTATTTAAAAGATACAATGTCATACACTTATATACCATCTGCAACATCAAAATTAGAAGATGCATCTTTGACAACTATTATAAAAGCTTTATTTCAATCATTAAAAAAGAAAATTAAAAAAATTATAAGAATATTAATAATGAAAAGTAAATAATATTTTACTGAACTAAGTTAATGTTTTTTTTTAAATATGCTGAACAAAATTTTGCTTTAATTTCTCCATGAAGAGGAATTTTCAAATTTTGTTTTTCCATATTATCTTTAAATATCTTCCAAAATTTTTTTTGTAATTCGACATCTTGATCGGTTTCTTTCCATCTTCCATTCAACCTTTCATCCATTTCAACTACAAGATCTTTGATTTCATCTGGACTATTTTCTTCTAATAAAACATTATTATTTTCAAATTCATCGGCTTTATAACTAAGTGCAACATTTGAGGAAAATATTTCAGAAAAATTAAGTCTACTATTATTAATTTTTGATATATGATTTTTCGTAATCATCAAATCATACTTATTAGAAGTAAAGAGGTGTCCAAATGGTATCATTATGTAAGCATTTGGTCTTCTAAAAACAAAAGGTATACCAAAAAAGCCAGCTCCTCCTAAAGAAACACAAAAAGTACACTTAGCACCCAAATAAATATCCATAAATTCAGATCTCATTTTTGAATTTGCATAATCAAATACTTTTGGATCACTTGATTTCATTGGTTTTAAAACTTTGCTTCCCATTCTAAAAACGTAATAACCTCTTTTACTTAACTCTTCTGCTGCAAGAACATAATTATCAATATCTCCATCTCTATATCTGTGATAATCAAATCTATTTTTAAGATTATCAAAATTTTTAGCTCTATCTAAATAAGCTGAATCTCTAACAATCAAACAAACAAATTTACTATTTTCTGATATTCCAAAATTATTTAAAATTTTTTTTCCATCAAGTTCTTCCTCTTTAGTAAAATTAATATGTGGTTGAAATTTTTCTATTAAATTATGAACATCGCGATCTGCATTTGTACAAATCTCATTGATATTATTAAAACCAATCATATGATGATTTCCTCCGGGAATAAATTGATTTACTTTGCTTAAGGGAGATAATAACCAGTTAGGTATAATTATTAAACGTCGACGCCACATTTTTTCTAATTGTCTATTGCAAATAATGTTTCTCAAATAAAATAAGTCTAAATATTTTTGGGATGGCACATTGATACCTGCTTCTTGTTCGCAACAATATAGTTCAACGTTCATACTAAAATGCCCTATTCTAGTAGATATTAACTCTCCCAATCTAATTAAATACCAAGGTCTAATTAAACGAATTATAATAACAGTTGGAAATGATATTAAATATATAGGGGTTTGAAATATTAAATAAATTAAAGATCTAATTTTTTTTAAAATAACTACGAAACCACCTCTTTTAATTTGTTGAATATGCTTATCTAAATTATTTAAAAAACTCATTATTGATCTTGATTAAATTAAGTTTTTTTAATCAAGCTTTCATTAATTTAACACAAACTTTAAATATATCTTTTGAATCAAAATAAAAATTTTTTTCTAATTGTGAAGACATAGGAACATGACTATTTGGCCAACAAACTCTTTGTGGTGGTTTTCTTAATTTTATACCTGACTCCATTACCCTTGTAATTATTTCCGAAGATATACTTCCACTGCTCCATCCATCCTCTACTATTAATAATCTTTTAGTTTTTCTGATTGATGAAAAGATTTTTGAAATATTAAAACTAGATATATTTCTTAAATCTATTAAATCAACGCCTATTGATTTTTTATTTAAAATTTCTACTGCCTGAATGGAAGTTAAAACTGATGCTCCCATTGATACAATTGTAATGTCTTTTCCAGATAGTCTTTTTCGGGGTTCATTTAAGTCAATAAAGTATGGCCTTTCTGGGACATGCTCTTTGGTATTATAGAGTGCTCTATATTCCAAAAAAATTACAGGATCGTTCGACATTATACTAGATAATAAAAGACCCTTCGCTTCAGATGGAGATGATGGCATAATTACTTTTAAACCAGGCAAGTAAGAAAACATCGCGTGAAGTGTTTTTGCGTGTTGTGGTCCTTGTCCCCAACCTCTTCCAATAATCGCTCTTATTACAAGTGGCATACTACTTTTACCAGAACTCTTGAATGACCACAAAGATATCCAATTTATTAACTGGTCAAAACTGTAAGCCATAAAATCTACACGGTGATGAATCAATATTGGTCTTAATCCATAATTTGCTGCTCCAGCTGCGAACATTGTTTCTGCTTGTTCTGAATTAGGAGTATCAAAAATTCTTTTTTTACCATATTTCTTAAGAATACCCTCAGTAGTATGAAAAACATGCCCGGTTTTATCAACCGCTTGTCCAAATATGAAAACATTTTTATCTAGTTTAAAAGCTTGCATTTGTGCTTCTTTTATGGATTGAGCAAAAGTTAAAATTCTTTGAGTTTTATTTTTCACTTTAAAATTAATAGGGTTTAGGTTTGTGACCTTCTTGGTCTTTAAATAATTTTATATTATTATTAAAAAATTTTTTAACAACTTTGCTATAATTATTATTAAAATTATATTTTTTATAATTTTTTGGAAATTTACTTTTTTCTGCAAAAATAAACGCATCATCTATAATTTTTTTTATTTTTTTATCTAAACTAATATCAATATTTTTAAAATTTCTAATTTTTTTTGATAGAGATTTTTTATACAATATTAATGGATCTTTTCTTTTCCAATTCTCAATTTCATTTTTTGGACGATAATTAAAATGATCGTCACCCTCTGGGCCTACATGACCATTAAATCTATAAGTTTGAATTTCTATAAACTGGGGTTTTTTTGTTTTTTTAATTTCCTTAATAATTTTATCTAATTTTACGTACAATTTTTCAGGATTTTGATGATTAACATAACTACATTTTATATCAAAGGGTATCACTTTACTATATGCTTTTGGATTAATCACTCTTTCTCTTAAATGTGTATGTGTAGAATAGCTATTGTTTTCACAAATGAAAAGAACTGGCAATTTCATTTTAGAAGCTAAATTTAATGACTCGTAGACTATTCCTTCTTCCATTCCACCATCTCCAATTACTGCAACTGAAATAGATTTTTTATTCTTATATATTTTTGCATAAGCATCACCGACTGCCATTGATAAAGCTCCTGACAAAATTGTACCACTATAAAAATTTACATTTGTATCAGATAATTCCTGAGATCCTGCTAATCCTCCGTTTGTTCCGGTATTTTTTCCATAAAATTCAGCAATCATTTTTTTTACTGAACCTCCTTTAGCTAAGTAAAAACCATGAGATCTGTGATGACTATAAATAGCATCATCTTTTTTTAAAAACTGGTTTAGAACTGAGGGCATTAACTCCTGACCAGTACAAAAATGCATCGGACATCTCATTTTATCTGCTGGATGATATCTTTCTATAATCTGATTTTGAGTTTCTCTAATTAATTTTAAATAGTAATAAATTTTGATTTTATTTTTATATTTTAAGTTTTTAGTCATTATTGTTCTAGTTTACTAAGCATTGTATTCCAAAATTGCAAGTCTTTCTTTCTTTTAGATGGTTCACCGATTCTTCTCCATGATCCAGGAGTTACACAGTCAAAACTTTTGTCTTTTTGCTTAAGATATCTACATCTATGACATGATCCCACTTTTAAATGTGCTAAACATTTATAAACCTCGTCTTCTTGATTATTTAATGTCTTGGTTATTATTTGTGGATCTGCGATAAGAGCTTGACCCATACCCCAAAAATCTCCTTGTTTTTTTTTTAATATATTTTCACCTTCTTCCATTGAAGTAATACTTCCCTGCGCCATCACTGGCGTTTTGGTTAATTTTTTCAATTGTTGAGCATAATCCCAATAAGAACCTTTTTTCATTTGAATGTATTTTTGTTTAGCAGTTTCGTAAATGCCAGCGGTAACTTGGTAATAAGCAAAATTATAATTATCTAACATATCAATTAAAAATTTAATTTTTTTAAAATCTAATCCTTTAGGTAAAAAATCATTTCCCGTAACTTTTGCTGCAAATCTTGAAGTATCAACTTTGTTTTTAACTTTATCTAAAATATTTTTTAAAAATCTTAATCTATTTTTTTCTGATCCCCCATATTCATCTTCTCTTTTATTTGTATGTTCCGACAAAAATTGATGAATTAAATAACCATGTGCTGTCATAATTTCTATTAAATCAAAACCTGCAGCGTCAGCTTGAACAATGCCATCAACATATTCATCTTCTATTTGTTTGATCTCCTCAATTGTAAGTACTTCTGCTTCAATTCCAATGTCAGGAACTATGTAAGAAGAAGGACCAACAACTCTTTCTCCAGTGTAATGGGTATTGCCTTGTGCTCCCATATGAGCTATTTGCAAACATGCAACTGTTCCATTTTTTTTAATACTTTTCGCTAATTTGCTTAATTGTTTTAAGTGAATTTTTTTTCCAATAACAATTTCATTTGCTGCACCTTTTCCGATATTGGATACACATGCATTTCCCACAATTACCATTCCAAGATTATTCTTTGCTATATTGGAAAAAAAACTTATTAAATTGTCAGTTATAACACCATTTGTTTTAGACATATTTAAACTTATTGGAGAACAAACTATTCTATTTTTTAAAGTAATATTTCCTAATTTTATTGGCGACAAGCTTTGATTAAATTGTTTCATCATTTATTTTTTTTATTTTATTATAAATTTTATTTACCTCAATATTTTCCATACAATAACATTTATAAGTATTTTTTGGCAAACTACCTACTCTATTTTTGTATTTTTTATTTTTAAAAATTTTTTCATGGTATTTGCAAAATTTTTTTGGAAAAATTGTAATTTGACTTTTATTAAGCATGCTATCTTCATGATAATTGGGTCCAGATAACATTATTAAATTTTTATCAAAAAGATTAGATATATGACATCCTAAATTAACGATAGAAATCACAATTTTTGAATTTTTAATATTTTTAATATAAGTATGTAATTTTTCATTTTTTCCTTGAAATTTTGTAGACAACATCAATTCATTTCTTATTTTTTTATTAAGTAGTTCTAATTTATTTGATGGATATTCTTTAATTTTCCATGCTTTTGGGGCCTTCCAACTAAAGAAAATATCGTTATGGATTTTAAAATTTACTTTTTTATTATGAAATAATTTATATTTTTTTATTCCAAAGTATCTTGCAATATTTTTAACTAAATCAGCCATATTTTGTTTTTTATTTTTTTTTGGATTTAATAAAGTTTTCAAATAAAAAATATTATTTGAATTTTCTCCTTCATTAATAATATCAAAAATAAAACATTTTTTTTTTAATTTTGAAATAAATTTTTTTTGATTATTATTTATTGATTTTATAAAATCATGTTCTTTAGATAAAAGCAGCAGTTGTTTGTTACCAACAAAAAATATTTTTTTAAAACCTAAGTTTGGTATAAAAGCTAAAATTCTTAAATAATCACCAAATGGAAGTTTAAATTGTGTTTGGTTAGTTAAAATTAAGATATCTTTGTATTTAATGTTAATTTTTTTTTCCATTTTATTAATCTTACAAAATTAATTAGCTAGGCTTTAATTGATTAGGAAATTTCAAAGCATTAATCTTATTAAACATTCTAATTTCTATACTTAAACGGGTATGGCTTCCCTTATTAACACTACCTCCGTGAATTAAATTTGGATGAAAAAAAATTGCCTGCCCCTTTTTCAAGTTTAGTCTCTTAAATTTAAATTTCTTTAAATATTTATTACTTAAAACTTTTGACATATGTTTTTTTTGATTTGTAACTGCTTTGTACGGATGATTAATTAAGTGTGTAGTTGGAGCAAATCTAAGTGTATATTTTTTTGTAAATCCTATTAATGGTACCCAAGCAGTAATCAAAATTTTGTGATCATTGGCTGTTTTACCACCTACATTTATATCGCTATGGGATCCTGCTGCATCTTGAATTTTAATTTTACTAGGTCTGGCAATTCTAAAGCCTGCTGCATAATCTTTAATTTGGTGTATCGATCCAACCCACTTAGGAGTAAAATTACTATGTCCCCAATATTTTTTCATAATGTTCAAAATATCTTTATTTTTTTTTACTTTTTTTAAAATTTTTTTATCTAAATAAATAAATCTCTTCGAACTATTTATTAACTCTTCATGTTTATTTTTGACAAAAGAAGATTTATGATAATTTTTAATATTTTTTTCAGTAAAAAAAAATTCTTTTTTATTTTTTAATAATATACCATTAAATTTACTACATACAGATTTAATAATAATATCTAAATCTTTTTTTTTTAATAGATCGATAACCACATATCCATTTTTCAAAAAAAAATTATAATTATTTTCTAAATTCATTAAAAATTTTTATTTGTTTTTATTCTTCTTAAAGTTAAATAATCTTTATTTCGTTTTAAAAAATTTAAAAAATTTTTACGATTCCATTTATCCCAGTTAGCACTTATAGTTCTTCCTGAAATAATAATACTTTTAGTTTTGATTATAAAATTTACTAAACCAATTACTTTTCTAAAATCTGGCTTGCTTTTCATATTTTTGAGCAACTGGTTTTTGTAAGGTTTTGGTAGTTTTTTTATTTTTTTTAAGCTTTCGCTATGAATATTAGTTTTCATAAAACCTGGTGCTATACAATTAACAACTATTTTATATTTTTTAAGTTCAACAGCTAAGTTCTCGGAAAATCTTACTAAAGCTGTTTTAGCAACAGAGTAGGCTGAAAACTTCTCCCAGGTATTAAATGCTCCACCTCCAGAAAAAAAAATTATTTTGGAAAATTTATTTTTTCTTATTAATTTTAATAATTTTCTAATTATAATTAAATTTGATTTAAAATTTAAATCAAAAATTTTAATCCATTTTTTAATATCATAATCATATATATTTTCGGGTTCACCTAAATGTCCTTGGCAGCATATTATTCCATCTATTTTACCAAATTTTGATTTGGCTAGTTTAAATAATTTATCTATATCTTTTATATTATTTGCATCAAATTTTAAAAATAAATGATTATGATCAATAAATTTATTTTTAATTTTTGATAAACTTCTAGAACATAAAATTAATTGATTTTTTTTTGATAAAGATTTTGCAATCTCACTTCCTATTCCTTGGCCTGCTCCAATAATTATATATTTCATTTAAATAATTTTTAATTGTTTTTGTATCCAAACATCATTTGAAAAATTAGTTTTTTTATTTATTTTAATTAAATTTTTAAAGTGTTTATATTCCAATTGCCAAGTTGGATCTAATTTAAGAATAGACTCTTTAATCTCATTTGGTTTTCCTGAAGGAAATTTTCTTTTTCTATAAATAAAAGTACTCTTACCCCATTTACATAAATTATTTATATGTGCAGAACCTTTAGAGGCTATTAAATCGCATGTAAAACTATTCTTCCACATGAGATAAGACATTTCAAAATATATTGTTGGATTTTTTTTTTTTGAAATTACAAAAGCATGATCAGGAGCTTTATTTTCAAATCTATTTGATACTACTAACTTAAAGTTATCTGCATAATTTTTAAACCAAAATCTGTAAATATCTAGTAAATGAGGTACTAGATCATTTAAAATTCCTTTGCCTTTATCTCTCCAATTGTTCTTTACTAACCTGGCAGTACCATTACCATAAAAAATTCTACATGAATAAATTTTACCTAATTTTTTTGAACTAATTAATTTTTTCATTTTAATAATATGAGGTTCAAATCTATGATTATATGCAGTATAACAAACTACGTTATTTGCTCTTGCTTTTTTTTGAAGTTTAGAAAAATTCTTTAAATTTTTTAAAACTAGTGGCTTTTCAACTAAAATATGTTTTTTATTTTTAATACAATAATCAATTATTTTGTATTTTTCTTCATCTGGTAAACATATTAATGCTGCATCATAATCTTTTAAAGGAACTTTATATATGTTTTTAAAATCTGATTTTTTAAATTTATCAACTGAATAAATAAAGTCTTTACCTAAAAATTTTTTTCTTTTTACTCCTTGGATACCCATCCCAACAATTATTGTTTTCATTTTTTTTTGTAGCCTGACAAATCTTCGATATTATTTATTTTTTCTAAAACTAGATCTGGACTGACTGTTATATTGCCTAGATTTTCACACTGGCACGCAGCCGCAATAGAACCTATAATGCTTGAAATAATTAAAGAGCCGGTAGCAACCATAGTTAGTGTTGAATATGCCAATAAAGCATCTCCCGCTCCAACACTATCTTCAACTTTAGAAACAAATGAAGGAATAGTAAAAGATTTTGCATCCATAGGTTTTTTTCTATTAATATTTGAAACAGAAAAAACACCTCTTTCTCCTAATTTCAAAATTAAATTTTTAAAATTAGTTAATGAAGCTAAATTTTGAGTTAATATACTAATATTAGAGTCTTGATCTCCAAGTGAAAATCTTACTTCTCTCTCGTTTGGTGTTATTAAATCAAATTCTTTAAAATCGGTTATATTTCCCCATCTAGTTGCCACTTGACTATCTGCTGATTTAAAAACATTTTTTCTTATAGAGGATATAAATGATGAAATATTTGCTTTGTTGAATATTCCATGTCTAAAATCACTAAAAATTATTGCATCACTCTTTTCTTCCTTAATATAAAATTTAATTTTATTAATAATTTTTTCAGATATAGGAAGATTGTCTAATTTATCAATTTTTAACAATTTATATCCATTAGCAACAATTGTATTTTTATTAGTAGTTGGTCTTGTTTTGTCAATTATAGAATTTAATTTTATATTTTTCTTTTTTAACTCTTGAACAACGAAATTCTTTAATTCATCGTTTCCAAGTACTGTAGTAAATGAAACTTTTGCACCAGCACTCTTAAGATGTTTCGCAACAATTCCAGCTCCACCAATATAATCATTGTTTTCTTGATATAATACACTTGGAGTAGGTGTTTTTGTATGTCCACCGATTAAATTTGTCCTTGTATATGAGTCAATTATTGTATCACCTACAACATGTATTTTAATACTTTTTATTTTTTCTAAGCTTTTTCTTAAATCATTATAACTAATTTTATTTTCGTTTAGAAGATTAGCTAATTTGTAAAGTTCAATTTTCGGTTCTGATAAGTTTAACAGTGCAGTTGAAGAATATACTATGTCTCCAGGAGTAAAGATCATTTCACCTCCATATCCTTCTACAATTGCTGCTTCTTCTTTGGTTGCCTCTGGTAATCCACTTGATTTATATTCAAAACCTTTAGCAAAAAAATCAGGTTTTAATAAAGACAAATTTTTTAAGGGCTTTTCATTATCATCTATAATTACATAATCAACCATTTGGAAAGTTGCCAAATTTAATGCTCTTAAATTTTCTGGAACAAAAGGTCTGTAAGTTCCTTTTTTTATAAACTTATCAGCCGTAATGCTAACTACTAAAATATCCCCCTTTGATTTACCATATAATAAATGTCTAACATGGCCAGGATGCACAACATCAAAATTTCCGTGACACATAATAACTTTTTTTTTTCTTGGATGAGATCCGACTAATTTTATAAGTTTAGATATTTTTACAATTTTTTTTGAAAATTCATTTTTCATAATTTATTTTTTCCCCATATATTTAAACCAATTTTTGGTAGCTATATTTATTGATTTTGGCGTCCATAAAGGTGCATCTTTCCAGTTATGAATTTCTGATAACATTTTTTTAACACCATCTTTAAAATTAATGGTTGGTTTCCATTTTAATTCTTTTTTTATTTTTGTAGTGTTAGCCCAAGTTCTTCTAGGTTCGCCTGGCCTATCTGGAATAAATGTTTTTTTACCTCCTATTAAATCTGCTAATTTATTTACTGATTGTGGATTATCACCTCCAACGTTGTAAATTTGTCCAGATTTTTTTGAATTTGCCGCTGAAAGAAATGCTTTTGCAACATCTGTAACGTATACAAAATCTCGCGATTGTTTTCCATCACCAACTATCGTAAATGGTTTACCTTTAATTTTTTGTTTAAAAAAAACCCCAAAAACAGCTCCGTAAGCTCCTGTTGTTCTTACTCTTGTTCCGTAAGCATTAAATATTCTTATTGAATTTACTGGTAAATTATAGACTTTATGCCAATGAAAAGCTGTTTGTTCACCCATATATTTACTTAACGCATAAGGATATTTAGGATCTATTTTGGCATTTTCAGTAATACGTGAAGAATTTAATCCATAACAGGCAGCTGAAGCTGAATATAAAAATTTTCTTATCCTATTATGCCTAGCTGCTTCTAAAATACGAATAGTACCTTGGATATTTGTTTGCATATAATTAACGGGATTTTCAATTGAAGGTACAATATCACCTATGCCGGCAAAATGGAAAACAAAATCAGCATTTTTAAAAAATTTGTGCTTTTTTTTAATATTACATATATCGCTTTTTTCAAATCTTAAATTAGGATTTTTTTTATTATGATGTAAATTATTTTTATGTCCTCCTGAAAGATTATCTATCACATTAACTTTAAAATTTTTTGATAATAGTAAATCAACCATATGACTTCCTATAAAACCTGCTCCTCCAGTCACTACTGCAATTTTTTTTTTCATTTTGCTTGAATTTTTTTTAATCTTTTAACATTAAAGTATTTATCATCTTCAAAAGAATTTTTTAGTTCTCCCTTTTTAAATGAGTCACATAATTCTTTTACTGCATTTTCAATTGTATATTTTGGTTGAAAGTCTAAAATTTTTTTTACTTTATCTGAGCAAATATGGTATGATCTTTTATCATCCGATTTTGTAAAAATTATTTCAATATCCTTTTTTTCTGTAAATTCTTTCATTACAACTTTTTTTACAATATTTGCAATTTCAGTTATCGATAAATTTTGATAACCAACATTAAATTTTTGATTTTTAATTTTTTCAGATGGAGATGAAATTGCGAGCTTAACAAAATCACAATAATCTTGAATATGTAAATTTGGTCTTAATTGTTCACCACCAAATACTGTTATTTTATTTTTATTTACTGCATGATTAGTTAAAATGTTAACTGATAAATCTAATCTTTGTCTTGGAGCATATCCACAAACTGTAGCAGGTCTAAATATTACCCCTTCAAAATTATTATTTGTTTCCTCAAGTAGCATTGGTTCACACATTCCTTTAAATTTATTGTATAATGTTAACGGTACAAATGGATGATCTTCTGTAACATTTTTTTCTTTGGATACTCCATATACTGAACTTGTTGATGCATAAATAAATCTTTTTATACCTGAATTTTTTGCGACAATTACCATTGGTTTAAAGCAATTTAAATTGACTTCTGTTGAAAAATTTTCATCTAATTCAAAACTTGCATCGTTGGAAACACAAGCAAGGTGCAAAAAAATATCGTGATTTAAGCAAGATTCTTTTAACTTTTTTGAATCTCTTATATCCCCCTTAATAAGTGTAAAATTTTTATTAGATTTAGGCAAAAAATCATCACCAAAATAAAGATTATCAAATACTGTAACTTTGAAACCTTCATTTAATAATTGTGGAACTAGTCTGCTTCCACAATATCCTGCGCCTCCAGTAATAAATATGGACTTAAAATTCATTTATTTTTCTATTTCAATTTTAAAACCTGCTTTTGTAGCATCAGACAAAAACATATTCACAGTTTCCAAGGAAAGTTGATTTAAATCTTTTCCAATAGAGCTAATTTTTTTTAAAATTTCATTTGGAACAGTTATTATATGACAATTAAGTTTATTTGCTTGGAATATGTTGATTAATTCCCTTGTACTTGCCCATAAAATCTTAATATTAGTCTTTGTTTTACACATTTCTACGGACTCTTTCATTATAGGCATAGGATCTATTCCTGTATCTGCAATTCTTCCTGCAAATATTGATATAATGATTTCAGTTTTACTATTTGATATTTCATATATTTCTTTTACTTGTTGAATTGTTAAAATAGCAGTTACATTGCACTTCACTCCTTTGTCTGTAAGTTTTTTTATTAATTGTGAAGTTTTAATTCCTTTAGAGTTTGTTATAGGTATTTTAACAAAAACATTTTTCCCCCAAGAAGCAATTTCATTTGCTTGTTCATACATTTCATCTAATTCATCTGAAAATATTTCAAAAGATACAGGTTTTTCTTTAATATTATTTAAAACCTCTTTGGCAAATTTTTTATAATCTGTAACGCCAGCTTTTTTCATTAAGCTAGGATTTGTTGTGAAACCATTTATATTTTTATCTTTATCTAATTCTTTCATCGAATTTAAATCTGCTCCATCAGCAAAAATTTCAATATTAATATTTTTTAAATTATTCACTTTTTTCCTTTCTTAAAATATATTTAACAGCAGCGTGCAATGATTTAACAGTTTTATCTTGTATCCTTGGTTTTGTTTCTAAATAATTATTATTTATGAAAATAGTTTGACATCCTGCTCTAAAACCAGCTTCTATGTCTTTAGATCTATCACCTATCATATAACATTTTTTAAGATAAATTTTAGAAAATTTAGCTGCTTTTTTTATCATTCCAATTTTTGGTTTTCTACATTTACATTTATCGCTATTTTTATGTGGACAATAAAAAATTTTATCTACGGGAATTTTCTTTTTTAAAATATTATGCATTTTATTTAAAGTTTTTTTTTTAATTAATTTATTCGCAATATCAGGTTGATTTGTAATTACAAAAATCTTAAAACCTTTTTTTTTAAGTTTAATCACATCATTTTTAACATTTGGAAAAATTTTAAAATCTTTTAATAATCTAGGGGCATAACCTTTACCATTTTTGATAATAGGTTTGTTTATTACTCCATCACGATCTAAAAAAACTGCTTTATTCAATTAAATTACCACTTAGTCTTGTTCTCTTGAAGTAAAGGATGAGAAACCAAACAATGCCAAATTACAGCCTGAAAGCTTTCCGAAAACGGCGTTGTTAAACTTTTATCGATCTCAGGAATTACTAAAACTTTATTACTTGACTGTCTTGCGTAACCATCGGATTTACCAATTATTCCTAATACTTCCGCATTAATTTTTTTAGCATAATCTATTGCTAATACTAAATTTGTGCTTATTTTTTTTTTTTTACTTCCCCCACCTACTGAAAGAATAAATAAGGCATCTTTTTTATTAAATTTACTAACTTTTAACCAATTTAAAAATGATGACTCCCATCCATCATCATTTATTCTTGCAGTAAGTTCAGAAACATTATCTGTAGGTGTATATGATTCAATATTACATAATTTTCTAAAATCATTTACAGCATGTGAGCTATTGCCTGCACTACCACCAACACCTAAAAAAAAAACTCTACCATTATTTTTTTTAATTTTAGACAATTCATAAGCCATTAAATTAACTTCATCATAATTTATTAAGTCAGCAATTTTAGCTATATTTTTAAAATATTTTTCTGGATGATTTTTTTTATTTTTCATAAATTGTTCAATTATTGAACAAGTTATATAACTCTAATAATAAACAGTAAAGCTATTTAATATTTTAAAAAACAAGTGTTTTGTGTTAATAAATATTAATTATTTTTTAAATAGTAATTGTACGAATATAGTAAAATTAACTTCAAATTAGGTAAAAAATTGTATTTTAAAAAAAAAAATATTAAAAAAAAAAAAATCTATTTTTTTTTATTAATAATAATTTTTTTAATTTTTTTAGTTTTTGGATGGATTAGTGTTATAAAAGGTAAATCTTTTTTTTTAGTTAAATTAGTTCCCATACATCAAATAATACCTCAAAATATACAAAACGTATTAAGAAATACAATTTTTTATATACCAAACTTACAAAAAAAATTTGAAAAACAACAAGATCAAATAAAGAATTTTAAACATCAACAAAAACATTCTTATGAACTTTGGAATATTGTAAATAAATCCGAATTTTCAGAAATAAATTCTTATTCTTATGATAAAAAATTTATCAAAAGTAAGTTAAATACTTATGGTGTTAGATTTTTTTCTTTGCCATTTCCAAACATTTATATTTCTCAAAGAAAACCAGTAGCTTATTTAGAACAGTTTAATAACAAAATTATATTAGCAACAGGGGATGGTGTTTTTTTTAATTTTGAAAAAAAAGTGATTTCTGAATTTATGATAAACAAAAATTTAGAGTCTAATGTCAACAAATTGATTTTAAAAAAAATAAATACTAATTTTAAAACTGTCGTAACTGATGAAAATTTATTTTCTAAAGGAATGTCTAGTATAAGAGATTTGCTAATTTTTAAAAAAAAGATTTTTGTTTCATACACCAAAAAAATTTCTGACAACTGTTACAATACTTCAATACTTTACTCTGACTTAAACTTTTCATTTTTGTATTTTGAAGAATTTTTTTCATATAAAGAATGTCATTTAACTAATGATTTTGATAATGCTGGAAGTGGGGGAAGAATGGTACCTTTTAAAGATAATAAAATTTTGTTAACAATTGGAGTTGCTAAACAGGTAATTACTAATAAAAAATCTGCACAAAATAAAAATTCATTTTTTGGAAAAATAATATCTATTGATATAAAAACTAGAGATCATGAGCTAATATCAATGGGACACAGAAACCCCCAGGGTCTTTATTATGAAAATGATAAAAATATAATTTTATCAACTGAACATGGACCAAAAGGTGGAGATGAAATTAATATTAATAAAAATCCAGATAATTTAATTATAGAAAATTATGGGTGGCCAATATCTTCATACGGTAAGCACTATGATAAATCAACAACGCCGAAATTAAAAAAATCTCATAAAAAATTTGGTTTTAAAGAACCAATAAAATATTACACTCCTGCAATCGGTATAAGTGAACTAATAAAAATACCTGAAAATTTTAATAAAAAATTTACTAATGATTTTTTTGTAGGATCTTTAGGAAGTGATATTAATGAAGGTGATCTAAGCATTCACCATATTAGATTTGATGAAAACTTTGATAAAATTAAATACGAAGAAATTCTGCCTATTGGACAGCGAATTAGGGATATGATTTATATAAATGAAATCAAAATAGTTTTATTAACATTAGAAGATAAACCTTCAATTGGTATGTTAAAAATATTTAATTAGAGTGCATTTGAATAGTAAAAATATAAATTATGGCAAGATCCTATTTTCTATTAAAGTCTGAGCCTGATGTATGGTCAATATATCAGCAAAAAAAAGCAGGCTTAAAGGGAGTGGCCTGGGATGGTGTTAGAAATTATCAAGCTGCCAATAATTTAAAAAAAATGAAAAAGGGTGATCTTTGTTTTTTTTATCACTCAAATATTGGAAGAGAAATTGTTGGTATCGTCGAAGTTATTAAGCCTGCATTTATAGATACTACTGATATAAAAAAAAAATTTGTTGCTGTCCAAGTTAGGTTTAAAAAAATGTTAAAAAAACCAGTTTCTCTTGAAAATGTTAAAAAAAATAAAGATCTATTACATTTATCGCTTATAAAACAAAGCAGATTATCAGTTATGCAAATTGACTCTAAAAGCTGGAAAATCATCTATAAGATGAGTAAAGTTAATTAATAAAAAATTAGATGAAAAAGAAAAAAAATAATCAAAATAAAAAAAGATCTGACAATAAAAAAACTGAATCTGAATTAATACTGAAAACTAAATCTGATTGGATCAAAAAAGGATTAGTCAATAAAAAAACATATGAAAAAAAATATATTGATTCAATTAAAAATAATGATGCCTTCTGGAAAAAAGAAGGAAAAAGAATTACTTGGATAAAACCCTACAAAAAAATTAAAGATGTTAAATACAGCAAATCGGAGGTAAGAATAAAATGGTATGAAGATGGAACTCTTAACGCTTCAGCCAACTGTATCGATAGACACCTTAAAAATAAAAAAGATAAAACAGCAATAATTTGGGTTGGTGACAATCCAAAAGATACAAAAAAAATAACTTATAGACAACTACACAAAGAAGTTTCAAAAGCTGCAAATGGATTAAAAAGTTTAGGTATTAAAAAAGGAGATAGAGTAACAATTTATTTAACAATGATACCTGAGTTAGCAATTACAATGTTGGCTTGTGCTAGAATTGGAGCTATTCATTCTATAATTTTTGGAGGATTTTCACCAGACTCGATAGCTGGACGAATAAATGACTGTAAATCAGATTATATTATAACTGCCGATGAGGGAATTAGAGGTGGAAAAATTATTCCTTTAAAGACTATTACTGATGAAGCTTTAATGAAATGTCCAGATATAAAAAAATGTATAGTTGTTAAAAGAACAGGTAATTATGTTAATTGGGATAATCAACGTGATGTTTGGTATGAAGATATAATTAAAAAAGCTTCTACAAATTGTGAGCCTGAAGAAATGAACGCAGAAGATCCTTTATTTATACTTTACACTTCAGGTTCGACTGGAAAACCAAAAGGTGTATTGCACACTACTGGTGGATACATGGTCTATGCATCAATGACACATCAATATATTTTTAATTATAAACCAAAAGATATTTATTG
>MDSV01111182.1_pt1 | contig 18992 bp, 19 predicted proteins | sample 810851 | NCBI WGS metagenome assembly MDSV01 (sample SAMN05326640, study PRJNA326480) | marine metagenome | isolation source: seawater | place: Atlantic Ocean: North East | collected 2012 | reverse complement strand
CATGTGCTGCGTCTTCTATCAATGTTAAATTTTTCTTTTTACAAATTTTCTGTATTTTCTTTAAATCTGCTGGCGTACCTCCAAAATGAACTGGTAGAACTATCTTTGTTGAGTCAGAAATTTTGTCTTCAATCTCTGAAGGATCAAGACACAGTGTCTCTAGGCTAATATCTCCAAAAATCGGTTTAGCATTATTTTCTAGTACGGAATTAGCTGTAGATACAAAAGATAACGAAGGAAGAATCACTTGCTTTTTTTCTATGTCTTCCATAGACAATGCAATGTTTAATGCTGCGGTTCCACTATTCACTGCCACATTAAATCTTGAACCACTTATTTTCCCAAATTCTTGTTCAAACTGTTTTACTTTATTTAAGCCAGATCCATCTGCCCACAATCCACTTTTTAGAATTTTCCCAATTGCTGATAATTCTTTATCATTTACAATAGGATCAAACAGTTTAATTCTTTTTTTCATTTTCACGTTCTTCTTCTTTAATGGACTTGATATATCCTTCATTAATTTGAATATCTGAATTTAATTTTAAAAGTTCTGGATTTTTTTCTAGTAGACTGATAATATCATTAGTATGTATTGGTCTTTGTTTGATTCTAGATACAATCTCTAAAAGTAATTCAAAATCTTCTTCTTGATCTAAACTGTATCTATATTTTGATTGGTCAATTTTTTGCTTCAAATGAAAAATATTGAATTCTTCTTGGTTATTATAGAAATATGGTGTTACATGTTCTCTTTCAGATGGCTTTTTTGCATTTTTCCATGCCTTCTCTAATGATTTAAAAGAAAATATCTCTACTTCTGTACCGTTTGGAAATGTTCTTTCTAATGAATTTGTTAAGTAATCACATTTGCTTTTTTGATATTCTTTTATCGCCTCATCAATAACATCTGGATCGACTAATGGACAATCTGCCGTAATCCTAACAATAGTATTAATTCGAAATTTTTTTGCACACTGGTAATACCTATCTAAAACATCAATATTTGAACCTCTAAAACTTTCAATTCCTAAAATCTTTGCTTTTTCATAAATCACTTTATCTTCTATAAGAGATGTAGTTGCAATAATAATTCGATCTAATTTTGAACATGATAATTGATTCACTACAAAATCAAGCGTTGTTATATTATTCTCTAATTTCATCAATGTTTTTCCAGGTAATCTTGAAGAGCCCATACGTGCTTGAATTATACATTCGATCATCTCCTTTCTCTCCAGATTTTTAAATATATGAAGAGTATAATACATTGTAAAATTGATGCAATTACAAAACTACTTGCAGCACCATTAATTCCGAAAATAGGTGTTAATACTAAAATCGATGTGATGAAACTTCCTGCAAAACCTATTCTACCAGCCAAAATAATTCTTGCATTTTCTTGACCCAAAAATTTTGAGCTAAAAATTAATGATAACGTTGCTGGTATTACAGCTAAACTAATTACTTGAATAGCAGAAATTGCTTCATCGTATTCTGGAAAAATTAATGGAATGATGTATGGAGGCATCGAAATTCCTAAAATAGTAATTAGAATTGAAGTAACAATGGCAATGAATTTAATTTTTGTTTTTTGATCTCCAACCGAATCATGAGGTAATGTATATTGATAAACTATTTTTGAAAACATCATAAAAACAGCATACATTTGTAATGCTAATGCATAATTACCTAATAATTCGAACCCAATAATTGGTAAAACAATTATCTTATCAAGTTGATTTTTTCCTATTCCAATTATACTAATCAAATAATTATTTGTTACAAATCCTAATCGTGTTTTCAGTAATGGGAAATCTATCTTTGAAGTTTTTATTATTTTGTAAATTAATATACTAAAATGAATATATGATAATACTAATCCAAATATTATCCCATCTACGCCAAAAATAAAATATAATCCAATTCCTAAAATAAACGTTAAACCTTTCTGTGTTAAAAAATATTTTGAATAATTCTTAAAGAATTTTTTTCCTAGTAGATAACCTAACCCAATATCATTAATAATAAATACTATAATCAAAAAGCTAACATCTATTTTTGAAAATAGAATCAACACAACTATTCCACTAATGGTTCCTACAATTAATGAAATTGAAATTAATGTTTTTTGTAAATCAATTTTTTTTGCCGTATAAACTGTTATCACTTCTTGAGTTCCAATTAGTGAAATTGTATATGCAATTCCAGCTATACTAATGAAATATTGTATTTGTCCATATTCACTGGGAATTAGTAGTGCTGCAATAATAAACCAAAAAACTGCAGTAATCCCTGAACCTCCTGTTTTGGCAATTGCTAATGAAAAAAAACCATTAATTTTACTCATGTATGATATTGATTTAGATTTTGAATTCATTTATGTAAATTACTGATAATTCTTAACATCTTAGTCACAATTTCTCGGAAATCTATAACTAGGTTAAATTAAAAAAATCAAATATTAAAAAAATGACTGATAAAATAATTTTTTGGCTAGATGGATTTCTTTTGCCATATGGATTAGCAAAAAATCTCCAAGAAAAACATGATTGTGAGTTGTATGCAATAATTGATATTACTAATCGAACAAAAAAATTCTTTGAGAATCAAGATCTAGTAAATTTTAATGAAAAATGGTTTTTCCATGATCATATTAGAAATAATTTGAATGTTGATATAGAATTTCTTGAAAACTTTGAAAAAAAATACTCGATAAATCTTTGGGAATTAGCAATCAATGAAAGAATTTTTTATCAATACAATGATTTTTATCAATTTTCACCTAATGAATTACTATCAATTCTGGAATCTGAATGTAAATTATATGAGTCAATTTTAGATAAAACTAACCCTGAATTTCTTATAATTTCTGAAATTGCATTACATCAACAACATCTTTTTTATCAAATATGTAAAAAACGAGGAATTAAAATTCTAATTTTATACCAATCAAAAATTTCTAACAAATGTATCATATCTCAAAAATTCCAAAAACTTGATTACATGCCTGATCTGTCTCAAATTGAATCAAAGAATCGTAATTTTGACGAATTACTAAAATTCATAAAAAATGAAAATAGTAAACATCTTCAATCATACGTAAAAAATTTTGGTGGCAAAAAATCTAGGAAAATTAAAGCTATATCTGAATATTTTCTAAAATCTAATAATTCAAATAAAAAAACACATTTTTCTTATTATGGTCGAAGCAAAATACGAGTATTTTTAAAATATATTTCTTATATTCTACAAACCAAAAAACGTAAATCATTCATAGATAAAAATTTAGAATACGAACATCATAAAAACGAAAAATATATTTTATTTACACTTCATCAGGAACCTGAAAAAACACTATTAATCGAAGCACCGTTTTTTACTAATCAGTTAGAAGTTATACGTCATATTGCTAAATCATTACCTATTGGATACAAATTATATGTTAAAGAACATTATTCTCAATCACTAAGAGAATGGAGAAAAAATTCATATTATCAAAAAATTATGAAAATCCCAAATGTCCGATTGTTTCATCCATATTGTAATACTGAAAATTTAATTCAGAACTCATCACTAGTCATTTCTATTGGAGGCACTATCTCGTTAGAAGCTTCGTTTATGCAAAAGCCCTCTATAATGATAGCTGATTTAGGTTACCACGTACTCCCATCTATACAAAAATTAACATCTCTGGATGAATTACCCTTGATGATTAGAAATGGTCTAAAAATGACAGTTAATTCAGATGATCTAGATCGTTATGTTACAGTTTTAAATGAAAATTCATTTAACTTTAATTTACCTGATTATTTTACTAAAGAAGCAAATTTCTTTAGATATGGTGGAAATTTTCATGATGTAACAATCACTAATGAAAAAATGAAAATATTCCTTTTAGAAAATAAAGACCTCTTTGAGATACTTACAAATGAACATATCAAAAAATTAAAACAACTAAAAGCATAATTGTTTTATATTGATAAATTGAGAATTTTCTGTGTTTAAATTTAATTTTACAATGAACCTTCCAATGAAAAAAGAAAAACTTTTTGAAGTGATTACAAATTTTACATTACTGAAAGAATTACTACCAGATCAGGTAAAAGAGTGTAAAATAATAGAACAAAATAATAATGAAACAATTACCGAGGAATTATTAAAATTTAATACATATTTTGGAGATAAAAAAATGACTCAACGTACATCACATAAAATCATTAATCCTGATGTAATTGTAAATCAAACTATAGATGGACCATTCAATGATTCAAAACTAACTATAACTCTAGATGAACATGATGATTCTACGCAAATAACTCTAGACGGTGAATGTAAGATCCCATTAAAATATGCATTATTATCTCCTGTAATCAAAAAAAAGTATAAGGGCTTCTGTATTGCTATGCTATATAAAATTAATAATAAATATAATGCTGAATAAAAAACTGGTAATATGTCTTCAAAAATGATTAACTGGGAAAATGTATTTTCAAAATCTGAGGAATTTCAAAATAATCAACCATTTCCTTACGGATTTATCGAAAACATATTTCACCCAGATTTCTATAATGAGCTATATGGAACATATCCCAAAATTGATTCTCATTGGTACAAGCCAACAGATTATTCTAGATCTGCAACAAAAAGAGGATTTGGAAACCATTTCCCAGCTAAAGGTGATAGATTTCCAAAAGATCAAGAAGATGAAAACTTAAGTTCTGCATGGAATAAATTTTTTCATTATTTACATACAGATGAATTTATGACAAATATGTCCGAATACACTGGAATTAAATTAACAAAGTTATTTCATTTTGGATTTCATTACAATCAGAAAGGTGATTTTAATCTTCCACACACACATCATGAAACAGAAGATCCAAAAAATTATGATTACAAAGTAACAGTTCTTGCTTATTTTGCTAAAGGATGGAAAAATGGTGAACCTGGCGGTACATATGTCTCATCTGAAGAAGATGAATCTACAATTATTTTTGAACCATATGATCTTGACAATTCATGGATTTGTTTTGCCGAAACCTCAAAATCATTTCATGGAAGTCGATATCAAACACATGATATCCCAAGACCATCAATTCAATTTACTTTATTTTAAGAATATTTTCATATCATTTCTACTTAACTAATATATCATTGTTCAAAACTTGTAAATTATGAATAATTTAGATTCTTTTGATGATTATATTAAACAAATATTTCATGATTCATCTCAATTAATTAATAATTCAAAAAATTTACAATCTGAAATAAAAACTTGCATAGGGCTCATCATTGAATCTCTTAAGAATGATAAAAAAATAGTATTATTCGGAAATGGTGGAAGCGCAGCTGATGCACAACACATTGCTGCCGAATTTGTTGGTAGGTTTTCATTGGAAAGAAAAAGTTATCCTGCAATTGCTCTGACTACCGATTCTTCAATTATCACATCAATTTCAAATGATTATTCTTTTGAACAGATTTTTAGCAGGCAATGTGAAAGTATTGTATCAAAAGACGATATAGTTGTTGGAATATCCACTAGTGGTAATTCACTTAATGTAAAAAATGGATTAATTACATCTAAAAAAAATGGTGCAAAAACTATTGCATTATTAGGAAATGAAGGTGGAGAGATAAAATCAATAGTAGATCATTCAATAATAGTACAATCAAGTTCTACGCCTAGGATTCAAGAAGTGCACCGTGTAATTTCTCATTTAATTTGTGATATTGTTGAAAAAAAAATGGTAGAATAATTGGCAAAAAACATCTTAAATAATAAAAATTGTCTAATTACTGGTGCAACTGGTGGAATTGGAAAAGAAATATCAATTCAACTTGCAAAAAATGGCTGTAATCTATTTTTAACAGGAACCAATAATGAAAAATTAAAATCATTAACAGGCCACCTTACTGAAAACTATCCCGATATAACTATAAGTTCTAAATCATGTGATCTAACTAATACTCCAGAAATAAATGATTTAATAAATCAAATTCGAAATGAATTTAAAATTATTGATATTTTGATTAACTCTGCAGGTAATTTTATAATAAAACCCTTAGATAATTGTGAAATTGAAGATTACGAAAAAATTTTCAATCTTAATGTTAGAGCTCCGATGCTATTATCAAAAGAATTTTCTAATGATATGAAAAATCATAATTGGGGGCGAATAATTAATCTTGGATCATCGTCTTCATACATGGGTTTTAAAAATGGCTCCTTTTACTGTTCATCAAAATTTGCTATTTTAGGTCTATCTCGTTGTCTTACAGCAGAATTAAAAAAATTTGGAATAAGAACTCATTGCATATCTCCTGGTTCAACTCAAACTGATATGGCAAAAATATCTACAGATCAAAATTTTTCTACATTTTTAAATCCTATTGAAGTTGCAAAAGTAACAATTTTTCTATTATCCTTTAACAAAGAAATGATAATTGATGAAATACGATTAAACCGAATAAAAATTGAATGAAAACTAATAGTATGTTATATTCGTAAGAGTGATAAACTAAAACTATTATGAATAATCATGAATGATATATTCTCAATTGAAAATAAAGTAATTATTGTAACTGGTGCAGGTCGTGGAATAGGTGAATTTATTGCTAAAAATCTTGCAATTAGAAAAGCTCTAGTTTTTTGTATTGATAAAAAATTCCCTAATTCAGTTCCAAATGATCTAACTGATAATCTATTTCATTTAATATGTGATGTTACAAAACCAAAAATTTTTCAAAAACACTGCAAAAACATATTTTCAAAATATAAAAAAATTGATGCTTTAGTTAATTGTGCAGGAATCTCTTACGCTGTACAAAACAAAAATGAATTTTATCCTGAAAAAAAATGGCTTGAGACAATTAATGTAAATTTAACAGCTGCATTCAATTGTAGCCAGACTGCAATTTCTTATATGATTAAAAAAAAATCTGGTTCTATAGTAAATATCACTAGTATTAATGCAGAAGTAGGATTCCCAAGAAATCCTGCATATGTTGCATCAAAAGGTGGCTTAAAGATGTTAAGCAAATCACTAGCTAAAGATTGGGGAAATCTTGGAATTCGTGTTAATAGTTTAGGTCCTGGTTATGTAAAAACTGACATGACAATGAAAAGATTTTTGAATAAAAAAACTCGTAAACAACGAGAATCTAGAACAATTCTTGGTAGATGGGCTGAGAAAAATGATCTTGTCGGTCCTTGCATATTTTTAGTCTCTGAAGCTTCTGAGTATGTCACTGGACAGGATATCTATGTAGATGGAGGTTGGCTCTCTAATGGTCTTTCTGAATAGTCTTTTCCCAATAAGTATTTTATATAAAAAAAATACTATCTAGATATGGATTTAATCCAAATCTCTAATTCTTCAACATCTAATTCTTCAACATCTAATTCTTCAACATCTAATTCTTCAACATCTAATTCGAAAAAACAAATTACTTTCAAATTAGAAAAAAACACTAATGCAGAAATTTGGTTAGTTGATCCTACATACACTCAACAACAAATATCTTCTGAATCAATGCCTGCAGCAATTGGAGGTATAGCAACATTTACAGAACAAAATCTTAATCTCGAAAAACCAATTAAATTATTTAAATATCCTGAAAAATTAGCCGATGAATTAGAGCATACAATTCCTGATATTATTGGATTTAGTAATTATGTTTGGAATTCCCAATTATCTTTTGAATTAGCTAAAAGGATGAAAGAAATCAACCCTACAATAATCACCATAATGGGTGGTCCTAATTATCCTGTAGAAAAATCAGAACAAGAACAATTTCTTAAAAATCACCCTGAAATTGATTTCTATATCATAGGTGAAGGTGAAGTTGCATTTGCAAATCTCGTTATGAATTTACTAAACTATGATTTCAAAAAACAAAATATTTCTTCTGAATTACCATCTACACATTATATCTTTCAAGACATGCCTGTTATCTCATCCACAATTGAACGTATACGTGATTTGTCTGAAATTCCTTCTCCTTATTTGAAAGGAAAAATGGATGAGTTTTTTGATGGAAAACTACAACCAACTATTCAAACGACTCGTGGGTGTCCTTTTGGATGTACTTTTTGTGTAGAAGGTCTTTCGTATTATAGTAAAGTTTATCGAAATGGGTCTGAAAAAACATCTCAAGAGTTAGAGTATATTGGAAAAAAAATGTTTGAAATTCGAAGTAAAGGTGGAAGAAATGATCTTTGGCTTGTTGACTCGAATTTTGGAATGTATAATCAAGATATTGATACATGTAAAACGATTGCAAAATGTCAAGAAAAGTTTCATTGGCCTGATTATATACAGTGTGACACTGGTAAAAATAATAAATCTCGAGTTTTAGATGCAGCAAAGTTGGTTAATGGTGCAATTAGATTATCTGGTTCTGTCCAAACATTAGATCCATTAGTTCTTAAAAACATCAAAAGATCAAATATCTCTTCAGACGATTTAATACAACTAGCTATGGAAGCATCAGAAATACAAGCTGATTCAAGAAGTGAAATAATTTTAGGCATGCCTGGAGAAACTCTGGAAACTCATTTTAAAACAAATCAAACTATTGTTGATGCGGGATTCAATAAAGTAGATAATTATCAACTAATGCTTATACCTGGTACTGAAGTGACTACTCCTGAAACTATGAACAAATATGATATGAAGGCGAATTATAGAATACTTCCAAGATGTTTTGGTTATTTTGAGATTCTTGGAAAAACAATATACAGTGCAGAAATTGAAAAAATTTGTGTCTCAACAAATACTTTATCATTTGATGATTACATTAAATCTAGGAAATTACATTTAATCATTCATCTTTTTTATAATGATGGATTTTTTTCAACAGTCTCAAAATTTATCAATTTCTTGGGAATATCCGTATTTGATTGGATAAAATTAATTTATCAACATGAATTAACTGGAGATATCAAAAATTTATTTGATTTATTTCTAAATGATACACGAAATGAATTATACAAAAATCGAGATGAACTATACAATCTTACACAAAATAAAGAACTTATTGATTCATACATACGTGGTGATCTAGGTTATAATCTTCTTTTTGTTTACAAGGCATCTGTATTATCTAAACATATTGACAGTCTCATGGATTTAGCTAAAGATACTGTCTTAGAATTATTAATTAAAAATAATCTTGAATCGCCACAAAATACACAATTTGTTATTGATTCATTAAATTATGATCGATGTATAAATTCAAACATATTTACAAATTTAGATGATGTTCCTTCAACTACGATATCATTTAATCTAAAACAATTTAATGATGATAAACAAATCTCTTCTCTTGATGAGTATAAATTCAAAAATGAAAAATTTGTTAAATTTATTTTAAATTCTAAACAAAGGGATATAATACAACGCTCAATTGCATTATATGGAATCACAAATCTTGGTGTTGGACGAATTTTAACAAAAGTATTTGTGAAAAATATATTACGTCATCCTACATATCAAGAATCTTCACATTCACTCAATTGATAAATCATGGAAAATTCAATTTTAAAAAATAAAAATTGTTTGATCACTGGTGCGACTGGTGGTCTTGGACGTGCATTATCTATTCAATTTGCAAAGAATGGCTGTAATCTATTTTTAACTTCTCAAAATATGAGTAAATTATCATCTTTAGAGAAAGATATCACAGAAAAATTTTCAGGTATTTCAATAAAAACTCATGCAGCAAATCTCACTAACCCTAATGAAATAAATCAAATTATTAAAAATGCTAGAAACTCTTTCCAAAAAATTGATATTTTAATAAACTGTGCAGGTATTCTTCCTATAAAATTTCTTGAAGATTGTTCTGTAACTGATTTTGATAACTGTTTTAATGTGAATGTTAGAGCTCCAATTTTCTTAACAAAAGAATTTGTGAAGGATATGGTATCTGATAAATGGGGACGAATAATTAATATCGCTTCTTCCGGTGCATACAACGGACAAGAAAAAACTACTATCTATAGAGCTTCAAAACATGCATTACTTGGTTTTTCGAAAGCAATTCATAAAGAATTTCATGAATCAAATGTAAGGACTTTTTGTATATCTCCAGGTCCGATAAAATCTAAAATGGGAGAATTAATTACACCCCATCTTAATAAAAATGAAAATTATGACACATTTATTGATCCAAATGAAATTGCTAGTTTTATTTCTCATTTAGCATCTTACGATAATGAAATGTTTTCTGAAGAAATTAGATTAGGAAGAATTATTGGTGAAAAATAAATTGAATGTTGATGTATTAATTCTTGCAAGATTAGGCAGTTCTAGATTAGAAAAAAAACATATGTTAAAAATTAATGATAAACCCATAATCAAACATCTAATTGAAAGAATATCAAAATGTAAAACAATTAGAAAAATAATTGTATGTACAACCAATGATCCTACTGATGATTCTTTTGTTGAATATCTGAAACAACAAAATATTCTATTTTTCAGAGGTGATAATGACGATATTGTAAAACGATTAATTGATGCATCCGTCTATTTTGAAACAGATATTATTGTTGATATAGAAGGTGATAAAATTTACACTGAACCTGATTTTGTTGATAACTCTGTTGAAATTATCTTAAATTCTGATTATGATTTCATTATGGGAAGTAATAATCCAAATTCTGTAGATCACTCCGATCATTCAGTTGCTGCTGTTTTTCCCGCCGTAATTAGAAAATCTGCATTGATAAAACTAAATACAATCAAAAAAGAAAAAAATAATCAAACTGGATATAGGGAATATTTTACATCAAATTCAATTTTCAAATGTAAATACATGACATTATCGAATATCTCCATTCCAAAAAATCTTAGATTAACTTTGGATTATACTGAAGATTTTGAATTTGCTAAAATAATTTTCCAAAAATTTGGAAACTCATTCACATTTTTTGAACTTGTTAAATTAATAAATCAAAATCCGGAATTATTAAAAATTACATATCCTCTAATTGAAAAATGGAAAAAAAATTATAATAAGAATTTTTTAAAATCATAATTAATCTTTTAATTTTTCAAAAACCTGAAATAATTATTGTTAACTAGAATTTTTAGAAAATGTAGGCCTTAGTTTTTCCATCACAGGTATTTCCGAATCCCAGACTCGTTTTATTCCATCTCCTTGAATTATATCTAATCTATTAATATCCCTGACAAGTCTAATTAGTCCTGCTTTTTCTAATGATGCAGATTGATCTGAACCGTACATTGCTCTGTCTAGAGTAATATGCCTTTCAATCGATGTTGCTCCTAACATGACTGCCGCAATACAAACTATGTATCCAGTTGTTTCATGTCCACTATATCCTACATTACATTGAAACTCTTTTTGTAATGTTTGAATACATTTCAAATTTGCCTCTTCTAATTTCATAGGATATGTGCTGTTTGTATGTAATAACTCAAATGGACATTTTTTACTATTAAAAATTTTCACTGCAGCTTTAATTTCATCCATTGTACTCATACCTGTAGAAATGAATGTGTGTTTTTGTTCTTCAGCTACAATTTTTAATAAATCTAAATTTGTTAACATTGCAGAAGCAATTTTATTATATTTTAAATCATAATTTTGTAAAAATAATTGACTATCTACATCCCATGCAGAACAATACCATTCAATCTTTTTTTGTTTACAATATTTATCAATTTCATCATATTCCTGTTTTTCAAATTCTAAACCTAGTTTTTGGTCTCTAGTTGTAGTTCCCCATGGACTATCTCTCTTTGATTCCAAAATTTCTTTAGAATAAACTTTTTCAATATTTCTTTTTTGAAATTTAACTGCGTCACATCCAGCTTCTTTTGCAATATCAATAAGTTTTTTCCCAATTTCTACGTCTCCATTATGATTTATTCCAATCTCTGCAGTAATGAAGACCATAAAAAACTAAATATTTATTTTAACTAATATACGTTTAGCATAATTTCTTTTAATGTTTTAATTCAATCAAAATTCTTGTAGTACTCATACTCTTTTCAAAATTTTCTAAATCAATTAATTTTTTATTTACCACACAATCCAGAAAATATCCTAAGGACGTTTTTAATGATTCAATATATTCCGCATCAAAATCAAACGCATCACTTTGAATTGTAGGTGGTTTGATAAAGAATCCCTTTTCATCAAAACAATCTCTAGGTGCAAAAATTTCTTTTTTATCATCTCTAATCACCATATACCCATTAGTGCCTATAACCATTATCTCATTAATTTTTGGATTTGCATATGAACAATAAATCATTGTGGAAATTTTTTCTGTTTTTAATGTAAGTGTACATGTATCATATGAATTACCATTTTTAGAAACTAGACGTGGGAAATAATCTGCATTTTTTATACTTCCTAAATTGTATAATATTAAATCTAAATAGTGAATTCCTAACGAATCTAAAATATTATTTGGATTTTTATTTGATCTCCAGGAATCTAAATATTCTTTTTTAAATGCTAATCCATGTGTAGAAATAATGTTGATGTGACTGATTTGTCCTATTTCATTTTCAACAATACATTTTTTCAAAATTTTACTAATCTTACTATATCTAAAATTAAAATTAAAAAATATCTTCTTTTTCTTGCTTACTTCAATTCTACTTAATTCGTTTAAATCATTAATCTCAGTTACTATTGGTTTTTCACAAAATATGTAACCATTATAATTATCAATTAATTTATTGATATACTCAAAATGTGTTTCGTCTGGAGATAAAATAAAAACACAATCACAATCTAACAAATCTTCTAATCTATTTGTCCCAACATCTTCTAAAACTTTTTTTGTTGGATGAAATATTTTACTTATTTCTATATCTTCAAATTTTTCTAAAATTGAAATAATTCTAGTTGCATGATTGCCGTAACCGATAATTCCTATTTTATTATTAACCAATTGGACACCTGTCACAAGGAAAGCATTCTTTTCTCTGTTTTTGACTATGTTTATCTCTGATGTCTTCGAATTTTTGACTATGCCATATCTCCTTTAACGAATTATTTTTAATTGAACCCACTTCAAGTTCGCTCTTGTAGTCTGCATCACATGGATTACATTTACCATCAAACCAAACATACATTCTTTCCCAAAGATATTCACAAGGACTCTCTGCACCAATTTCTAATGGATTGTGGTATGTGTCCCATCTATTTTCCATCTCTACAACTACAACATGATCTACATATTCTTCCCAAAATTTTTTGAAAGCTTCCATATCAAAATTTTTATCAACTCTCACGCCACTGACTCTTGTTGCACATTTAGAATTTGGATAAAACTCATCTCTTATTTTTTTAAATCTCTTTATATTATCTAAAACTGTATCAAAAACCCCTCTTACTCGAATTCTTTCATAATCATCTTTTCTGTATGAATCTACTGAAAATACCACATCAGTAACTCCAGTTTGTAAAATTTTATGTGATAACTTTTCAGTTAATTTTGTTGCATTAGTATTTACTTTTAGTTCAAAAAATTTACCAGAACAATAATCTAACATCTCATCTAATTTTGGATGTAGGGTAGGTTCTCCTCTGGATGCTAATGTTATGGCTTTTGTCCCATTCATTTGAGCCTCGTCTACAACTTTCTTGAATAGATCTAGATCCATTCTGCCCATAAAATCTTTATCAGAACTAAACGAATCATCAATCTGAAAACACATTATGCATCTAAGATTACATGCAGAAATAGGTTCAATCAAAAGATAAATCGGAAAATCCGAAACAATTTTTTTTTTAGGATATGTTTTAAATTTATATCTAAAAATTAAGTAGTCTGTCCAGATATCCGTTGGATTGTTGTTTAAAAAATGGATCTCTTGTGGTGTGATAGATTCAAAATCATTATTCTTAAATTCAAATAATAAATCTTGAATAATTATTGAATCCTCACCATGGTATTTTTCAAAATTTTGTTCTAAAACTGAAATCAAGTTTTTTATATCAATTTTTTTATCTGTAAGAAATTTCATTTATTCTCCTCTTCAATTTTATCACAAAAATATAATTCATAATTTTTAATGATTATTTCATTAAATATGTATTTAGTATAATTTCTTCTTCTTTCCAAATCTTGCAGAAACTATTAAATCACAAACTTCTCTTAGTACCCCTTCCCCACCATTTTTCTTGGCAATATGATTAGCAATTTTTTTTACTTCTACATTTCCGTCATTTGGAGTAATAGATATTCCAATTTTCATCATAATCCCTATATCGTTAACATCATCTCCGATATACGCAATATTTTCTTCTTTCAAATTGTACAATTTACATAATTTTGATACAAGAATCTCTTTTTTCTTTACTCCATCAAATAATCTATCCACGCTCATTTTTGAAGCCCATTTTTTAACTATCAGATTTTTCTCCTTAGTAATTATCACAGTTGGAATATTATTTCTTTTTAATATTGATATTCCCATTCCATCTCTTGCATGAAATTTTTTCTGAATATCTCCTTTTGCAGAATAATACATACCTCCATCAGTTAATACTCCATCTACATCTGAAATAACTAATTTAATTTTTTTTAGAGATTCATTTCTCATCTTCATGGTTGTAATAAAATCAAAGTAAGTATATTATAATAGTGATCATTATGTTCATCGTTTGATAAAAGAAATACGTCATACAGGAATTGTAGTTAGTGATATGGAAAAATCATTGGAATTCTATCGAGATATGTTGGGATTAGAAATAATCCGAGATATGAATGAAAAAGGTGATTATCTTGATAACATGTTATCACTAAATGATGTAAATGTTAGAACTGTAAAACTGGGTCTACCTAATCAAACTGCTCTTATAGAATTATTAGAATTCAAATCACACATAGATAAGGATATAAAAAATTTTTATACAATTGGAGCATCTCACATAGCCTTCACTGTTGAAAATATTGAAAAACTATATTCTGAATTTTCTAAAAAAAATATCCAGTTTAATGCTCCTCCACAGAAATCTCCTGATGGTCTTGTTAAAGTAACTTTTTGCAAGGATCCCGATGGTACCCCTATAGAATTAGTTGAAATGCTTGACGTAAAAAATGAGAATTAAATAGCATCATACCAATACTCCATAATTCATCAAGTAAAAAATCTCTACAAAATATTTTTCTGATTAATCATGTCATTTCTCGATTTTTGCTAGTACTCGTAAAATATCTATATAAAATAAATGACCATCATCATCTATTTTATTCCTGATTGGTAAAAATCTTAAAAGCATGAATCTTTGTAATTTTAGAAAATCAAATTTTGCTCCAAGATGTTCATTCATAACATTTGCAATCATCTCAACACTCTGTCTTGTTTTACTTTTCATATCGCTATATTCATTTTCTAGGTTATTTGATAATGCCATGCTTGCTGTTGCAAACCATACAAAATCATATACTGGATTTCCTGAATCTTGGTATCTGGAATCCCAATCAATAATATTTGCTCTAAATTTGTCATGATCAATTAGTAAATTTCGTACATTAAAATCTCCATGAACTGCTGACTTTCTAATTTCTTTTCCAACAAATTCTTCTCGAAATTCTTCCAACCAACTATGATAAGGTAAATCTGATATTTCCTTAATCAATTCTAACTCTATTTTTAAAAATTTAATCTCTTCATCAATCTCACTCATTTTAAGAATTTCATTTTGTGTTTTAATTTGAAAATTTATTAACCAATTTAATACTAATTTCACTTCTACTTCATTTAATCGATTCAAAGGAATCCCTTCGACCCAATCTTCAATAATTAGTTTTTCATCTAAAATTTTTAACCCTGGAAATTTAGGTATAAATTGAAAAATTTCTTCTGTCAATTCATAACTTGTAGGCTTGCATGTAACAACTTTCATTGGTTTTCCATTATCATCAAATAAAAAATATAATATTTTTGTAGGTCGATTATGTTGAATACTGGAATTAAATCCTGTTTTCGTATAAATGGTTTTTTCCAATGTATTTATTGAATTTTTATAACAACAAAAAATGAATGAAGGACAAAATCTTTCCATCATGTTTTTTCTAATTGATTTAGTAAACATTTTCAAAATTTTACCTATCATCTTGAATTTTTTATCCACAAAAAATTTTTTATCAAAATTTTGAATGAACCATTTTATTGAAATATCATCATCCATTCTACCCCAAAAATTTATTTGATTATGAGATGCTACAGTCCAATACGCATCAATTTTAAAATTTAGAGATTCAAGTTGTGATCTATATCCTTTAAAATCATCAAGAAAAATATCATCATCTATAATTTCTTGAAATAATTGTATTCCATGTTTATTTTTTACTCCTAAACATAAACAACCCTGTTCGTTCAAAAGTTCCTTAACAGATTCTAAATAGAATCTAATCTCTTCATTAGATTTTTCTTCTTCCACCTTTATGCCATTTATTACCACAAGATCAAACTCTTTTTCAGTAATTGGCAATCTTCCTGTTTTACATTCTATAAATCTAATATTACAAATATCCTTTTCTTCAAATCTGTGTTTTTGTATCTGAATTTTTTCATGAATATCTAATGAAACAATATCATCAAAAATGCCTGAAAGAAATTCTGGAATATTTCCTAAATCACTATTTATGATTAAACATTTTGAACTATTTTTATTTAAAGTTGGAAATGCTACACATCCTTCTTTCTTGTTAAATCTATAACCATGATTAGGATTTTTTTTAATAAATTGTTTTGTTGCATTAGAATAACCATTTTTTCTAATCTCATCTAAAAGTGAAGATATTTGTTCTTGTTTATTTATCATGATCTCACTCATTTTATTCTAATTTTGATTTGATATAGTCAATTGCATCTACTGATGTTGGGTTTGTATTAGATAATACTGCAGAATAAATTGTTGAATAATCTAATAAATAAATCAAATTAATAATCTTTGATAAAATATTTCCATCTATAGAATCAATCTTTCTATAACTTATTTTCTTCTCTTCAAAAAATTTCTCTAAAATATTCCATCTCTCTATTGTCTTCTCATGATCATTTCTTCCTTGAATAAGAACTGGTTTAACAACTGATTTCTTTTCCCAAGATACTATGCCATTATGACATGCTTCAATTACATTTTCTGTCATTGCATGAATTTTAGCATTTTCTTGTAAACAGTTCTTATATCTAGTTGCGATTGATTGAAAACCACCAGGATAATATATTGCAGTAACATCGTTAGTAAATTCTGCAAGACTCAGTGCTTTATTACTTGACGTTAAATTCCCAGAAAATATTTCTTCTTGCATATTTTGTAGAGTTGTAATTGATTCCAAAATCTCTTTTTTCTCTATAGGTAAAATTTGCTCTAAAACATTAAGAATTGAATATAAGAATCTAGTAAATGATGCTCTAGGTGAGTGTATCATTGAAATCTGTTGAAAACTTATGCCTTCATTTTTACAATATGTTTCCATTTTTCCTCCAGATGCAAATCCAATTACTCTTGCTGAAGATTTGTTTGCAGTCTTTAAGACTTGAAGTGTTTCACTAGTATTTCCTGATACACTTGTTGCAATAACAATCGTTTTTGAATCAACTGTTTTTGGAAGTGTATAACCTTTTACAATTGAAACATGTATGTCTTTTTTTGATAATATGGCACTTATTGTATCTCCAATTGAACCTGAACCTCCCATTCCTGCAAAAACAACATGATCAATATCATTAACGTCCAATTTTGGCAAACTATTTTCATATGATTCTCTAGCAATCTCTGGCCATAAATCATATGTTTTAAACATATGATTACTATCAATTTTTAATAAATCTTGAATTTTCATAATTAGTTGATTGACAATATTGTAAAATACTTAACTACAAAAACCTCTCTTAAAAAATAATATATGCCATTTTTTGATGATTAAATATGACACTAAAAACTGTAGAATGGAAAAATAACTCTGTCATAATGATTGATCAGACAAAACTTCCGAATATTCTAGAATATGTTACTTACACAGATTTTAACCAAGTAGCAGAAGCAATACGTACTTTAGTTGTAAGAGGAGCTCCTGCTATTGGTGTATCGGGGGCATTTGGTTTAGCCTTAGCAGCATTACAAAGTACTGCAACTGAAAAAACTGAATTAATCTCATATCTTGAAAATGCCAAAAAAATTCTATTTGAAACTCGTCCAACGGCTGTAAACCTTGCATGGGGCTTAGATAAAATAATGGAAATTGCAAATCAAGGAACTTCTGTAGATGAAATAAAAAAAAATGTTGTTGAAACTGCTAAGACAATGGCTGAAGAAGATATTCAAATAAACATGGAAATGGGAAAGAATGGTTCTGAATTATTTAATGATAATGATACTATCATGACACATTGTAATGCTGGTGCTTTAGCCACTGTTGGTTATGGGACTGCCCTAGGTGTAATTCGTGCTACAAAAGATAGTGGAAAAAATATCAAAGTTATAGCAACTGAAACTAGACCTGTACAACAAGGCTCAAGATTAACTGCATTTGAATTAAAACATGATGGAATTGATGTCAGTCTAATTCCTGATACTGCAGTTGGTTACACTATGGCAAATAATCTAGTAAACAAAATCGTTGTAGGTGCCGATCGAATACTTAGAACAGGACATGTATACAATAAGATTGGAACTTATCAGGTAGCCACAATGGCAAAGCAACACAACATCCCATTTTATGTTGCAGCTCCACTTTCAACATTTGACATGAAAAGTAATCCCGAAGATGTGATTATTGAACAAAGAAAAGCATCTGAAGTAACTGGAATTGGTGATAAAAAAACTGCACCAGATGATATCAATGTAATTAATCCTGCATTTGACATGACTCCTCCAGAACTCATTGCAGGAATTATTACTGAGAAAGGTGTTGCAAAACCGCCATTTGAAGAAACTATAAAAAAATTATTCTAAGCTAATTTTAAGAAAGGTTTTATGCATTT
>MDSV01025667.1_pt1 | contig 18992 bp, 23 predicted proteins | sample 810851 | NCBI WGS metagenome assembly MDSV01 (sample SAMN05326640, study PRJNA326480) | marine metagenome | isolation source: seawater | place: Atlantic Ocean: North East | collected 2012 | reverse complement strand
CATATACCTTTAATTAGACATACACTGTGTATGATTATTAATAATAATAATATAAACAGATTATTTACATTTGACATACCGAACCATTTTATTACAAAAATGGAAGAATATAATGCTATATTTGGACAGCAACAATTGGAAAATATAAATTCGACAATTCGATTCATTGAATCTAAAACAAAAAATGAAAAAATCGATTCATTAATACAAATAAATTTATCCAAATGTATAAAATGGTGTTCGAAACATAATATTGAACACAATGTATTCCAGAGACAGAACTGTTTTACTTAATATAACCATGTTTACAATCTTTTTTGTTTCTCAGTTTTATTTTTATTCTTCTTTTGAACTTTCTGTGTAGATGTTTTATGTTTTGTAATAATTTCATGGATTAATTTATATTTCGGCGTGATATATGTATTCGCATAAACTAATTGTTGATGTGTAAAATTTTGTTTACCCATTAATCGTTGTAATAATATGACAAATAATTCATTATTTTCATCTGCCTGTGGATTAGCAGTAATAATATATATTTTAATATTATGTGTAATTAAGAATTGTAAAATATTACGTATATTTTCTAACCGTTCTTTTCCACCTAATAGTACTAATAAAGTATCATCCATTGTTTTAACAGTGCGATCAATTAATTTGAAACCTCCATATACATTAAGTGTAAAATCCCAGTCAAAAAAAGCATATCTCTGTTTATGATTTTCAGTTTGTAATACCCAATCATATAATCTTTGCTCAATAGTTGGCAATAATTCATCATCAACTGTGGTATATTTATTTGTAATACCATCTGATTTCATCATAGATCTATTTGTCATTCTAGTAACATAATTATTGTTTTTGAATTTACTTTTAACATCTTCAAATGATTGGTCTATGTCAAAATGCTTAAATATAAATACTTCTTCAAACGGTAAATATACAGGAATTATTCGTCGACTATGTAGATTTGTTTCTTCAATATTTTCAAGCATATCATCAAAAAATAAAACACTACGGTTGATCGGAAATCCATTTTTCAAAAAATTATATAAATTACGTTCTTCTATTTTTTGTATTTTATAAGATTCAGTAAGGTTCTTTGTTCGTTCCTTTATTTTTTGGGTAATATTTTGTTCTTGTTTCTTATATAATTTGTACATATGGTTATATATTAATCATATATATTTTATTTGGATTCACATGGTACCATAGTTGTTGACCCATTAGGAAATGTAGGTGTACAAGTTATAGCATATCCATATTTTTCTTTTGTAGCATATCCATATCCAGCCATAGAAGGACCATAGAGATTGGTATATGTAGCAGCAGTTGTGCGTTCAGAATCATACTTCAATCGAGAAATATATGATCCATTTGATACAGCCCCTTGATTGCTAAATTGTGGATTATTCGGTTTGTAATAATTGAAAGAATATTTTTTAGATTGATTACAACTAGGCGGCAATCCATTTGTAGAGTACACATTATTTTCTGCTTCAGCTGATCCAGGCTCCGCCTTTGAATCACCTTCACGTAAAATAGAATATTGTTGACGATTGTAAGATACATTACGATTATTCAAATATTGTTTTGTCGACGTGAAATAATTCTTCTTTATCATTCCATTACTACGTAATCTCTTTAAAGCATTTGTTTGTACAGAATTCACATTCGGACAAGGTTCATTAGAACAAGTTTCATCGATAGTAGATTGAACAAAATATAGGGGAGCATTTATATTATTTTGAACATTTGTAGTGATAACGCCACCTGGTGTTTCGAAATTTCCTACTTTAATATTTGTAGAAGCGTTACATGATTTATTTTCATCAGAAGAAAACAATAATTCTTTACGATAAATACGAGATGGGAATGCTCGAAATAAACTTTGCCCATTTGATAATGAACTTCTATTATTTCGTTTTAATACAGGAATTTCTTGATTTAATGATCCACTTTTCCACTGTACATTATTTAAATTATACACACTAGTCATTATATATAATTATATATACATTATATATATGAAATTATCATTAAATGATATTGTTTTTACTTTTATAATTATTATGTCATTTTTCTTTTTATTTCCGAAAACAATTGAAGGTAATACATGTCAAAAAAATAGTGATATGGTTATGATTAATGATCCATCTATTACATGTGAAAATAATGAACCTAATACTGTAATATACAATAATTATATTGTAAAGTGTAATGATAATAAACCATATTACACGCCTTATTAACTATAATAGTAAAAACATAATAAATACTATTTATTATATTTTTTATGAATATTGTAGATAAAATAAATAATTTCAATATAAATAACATTTTCTTTTTAGACAAGAAAAAAAACATTATTATTGATGGCGTTTTTACTAAAATTTTATATTCTTTACCCAATTTTTCTCTATTAGGTATATTTTTTGAATTTGAAGTTAAAGGTACATTAACAAATAATAAATTTTACTGTTTTGATATTAATGATAATAATGAAAAGATTGATCAATATATTGATATTGAAAAAACATTATTAAAATTATATAAGTCTAATAACAATGTAAATAAAACATCTGTATATACATTAAAAAATCATTTGACTCAAGGGTATTTGAAAGTATTTACAAAAAAAGACACACGTAATAAAAAGTATATACTTAAGATTTCTGGAATATGGGAGACACACAGTGAAATAGGAATAACATACAAATTATTAGAATGCTCTTATTTGTGAAATATCATAGGCATTTTCTTGTCAAATACTACATTGCCATTTTTCAAATCATGTATTTTATATTTATTATAGTTTGGATCTCTTCCAGTACTAAAATTCGATACATCTACAAATCTATTTTTCCCGATTACATATTCTAAATTTTTTATATTATGTATACCTTCAATATTCCTTTTATATGCGATATAATCATCATGATTTACTTCTCTAGTATTAACTTCTTTCAGCCTAATAAAATTTCTATCCGTAATGTCATAAAATACACTTCTATCAATAGTAATATTATTACGTTTTGCACGTTGATTTAAAGCATTATCTTCATATCCCCAACTCCATAAATTGGGGAAACCATTTAATTTCTCAAAATCTCCGGCAGTTATCGATACTATTCCACCTAAAGTAAAATTAAATCCATAGAAATGTTTAATTATTCCTGATTCTGTTTGTAAATCAAGCGACTTTGGACTAATACTATCAATATCATTAAAAACTAATGTAATATTTTTATAATCTTTAGGATACATTTCTTTAATCATAAGAAAACCAATATTTTTCATGGCACCTCTATTAAATGGTTTATTGTCTAGTTGATGGATATAATAAATTGGAAAAGTATAATAAGTCATTTTTTTTGAAAAAATTTCATAATGTTGTTTACGGTCTCTATATGGAACTAAAATAACAACATCCGGAATCATATATAATAACGTTTATTTTAAAAATTTTTATAATACATAAATATATATATATGTACAAAACATTAGCTACCTTACATAATTATTTTAAATCATATTATTTTTATATTATTGTAATCATCATCGCATTCATATTCGGTTATGCCTCTTATTATGGATATAAAAAATATGCTAAGTCTTCCATAGACGGAAAGAAATTCAATGATGTAGCAAACGCAAATACACGAAAAATAGAAGTAAATGTATATTTTTTCCATGTAGATTGGTGTCCTCATTGTGTAAAAGCTAAACCAGAATGGGAAAAATTTACTCAATCATATAATGACAAGGTTATTGGTGGATATAAGGTGAAAACACATTCAATGGATTGTACCGATGATGTTGATGGTAAAGTAGCAAAGATTATTCAAGAATATTCTATAACTTCTTATCCTACAGTAAAACTCATTATAGATGGTGAAAAAGCAATAGAACTTGATTCAAAGATTTCATTGAATACTTTAGAAACATTTGTGACTGAAATTTTGGAAAATAAATAAATATTTTATGCTTATATTGTATATGTATAAAGTAATTGGAGAAGGGTCTTATGGTTGTGTACATAAACCCAGTTTGATTTGTAAAGATAAAGATATAAAATATAAAAATAAGGTATCCAAACTTATGAAGACCGAAAACGCTGAGATTGAACTTTCAGAATATGATAAAATAATGGATGTTGATAATAATGAGGATTTCTTTATATCAAAGCCCGAAATATGTGTACCTAAATTAACAGTAAAAAATTTGATGTCGATTGAAAAATGTAAGGATTTTAATATAATTAATATTGATGATTATAGTTTATTAGTTATACCAGATGGAGGAATGGATCTGAACAAATTTGTGGAAAATATAAAAACAATGGAAAATAATAAACATAATAGGGATAAAATAATGGAATTTTGGTTAAGTGGACATGTATTATTAAAGGGAATAAAAGAAATGCTCGAAAAATCTATTATTCATCATGATTTGAAACCAGGAAATATTGTATATGATCCAAAAACTAAGAAATTAAAATTCATTGATTTTGGATTTATGGATTATACAACAAATATTATTAAAAAATTAGGAGATTCGGAACACTCACTTGCTAGACCATATTGGTATTTTCCATTTGAATTGAGTTTATTGAATCGCAAAGTATTTAATAAAGTGAGTAAATCAAAGAATAAGAAAAGAAGATCATTATTTAACAATTTAATCAAAAATAAATTATATGATACAGAATCTCACATGGAAATGTTTTATTTGATGGTTGATGATAATGATGTATTTATCAAAGAAAATACACAATTTTTCTATAATTTTTTCATGTCTTTGAAAAAAGATCAATATAATTATTATATTGAGAAGACAGTTAATAGTATTGATATTTATGGATTAGGTGTGTCATTCTTATATGTTTTAAATAACTGTAAGAGGTTAATGGATAATAATATTTGGAGCGATTTTAGGGAATTATTTAAAACAATGATATCTGCTTCTTTAGAAATACGTCCTAATATTGATGAATTATTACAAAGATATGAATTAATATTGGAAAGTAGTGCTATAAAACGTAGTTTATATTTTTCTAATAATAAATTACAAAAACATGATAAAACATTAAAGACTTTATTGAAATCTTTGAACAAAACGATAAAAAAATATAAAGGCATTAAAACATATCGTGAATCATTATTAAAGGATATAACCAAATTACAAAATACAACATCAACATATAATACTAACATGAAGACAGGTATGATTTAAATAATTCCTCCCCTGTATTGATCATTGATTTTCGTTTTTCTTCATTTGATGTTACTTCTAATATTTCTGTTAATGTACAAAGACTATCAGAAACTGATATCATGTTCATAGTTTTTCTACTAGAAACATTTATCATTACTTTTTGAATCAATAATGTAAAATAATTTTCAAATGTACTATTTTCATTAATTGAAATATCATTATTATTTTCTTTTTTTACAAAGAATGTTTCATCTTCATTACAAGATTGTAAACATTCTTCTATTGGAAAATCATTTTTAAGAGCTCCATCAATATAACACATATTATTTATAAATACAGGTTCAAATAAAAATGGTATAGCACTAGTAGCGGTTAATACATCTATAACGCGCCATGTTGGATGAGTCTTATATGAAAAATCAACACATGTAAAACTGTTTAATTCAGTAGCAAACGCATGAAATTCTATATTATTATAATCATATAATTCTTGTAATGTTATGTCTGGATGTAAGTCTTTGCTATGTATTAATGGATTAATGAGCTCACATATATGTTTTTTAGAAAATATACCCAAATTATCAAACATACCAAATATTTTATCAACGTTAACATCAAACACTTTATTCCATGGTCGATTAATTAAAAATTTGTCCAAAATTTCAAAATCCACAGATAAAGATATCATAAACCCAATTAATGCTCCAGCAGATGTTCCGTATATTGATTCAATGTTTTCAATAGAGAAATATTTTGCGATTTGTGCTTCTTTCAAAATACCATAAAATGTTAATAATGTATGACCTCCACCAGATATAACAATATTTTTGATTATTTTTTGATCTTCTTCAATATTTTCATCATTTTCTATTTCTTTGTCCATATATGCATTAATTTGTTTTTTTTTATATAATATTATATGAATTTTATATAAATGTCGTCTATCTTCTTATTTGAAAATGATGAGGAAGTATCAAAGAAAATAAATATTGATGATTTGTATGAAAAGCGTCAAAAACGGGATTTGAAACAATTATCTATTTTTAACAAAATTTTAAATCGTATACATAAACGTATTGAAGCAACGTCGAGAAATAAAAATAGTAATGAAACACATATTTGGTATTTAGTACCAGAATTCATTGTCGGACAGCCAATTTATGATAAAGGAGAGTGTTTAGGATATTTAGTAACACAACTTGAACAAAATGGTTTTTTCATTAAATATGTTCATCCAAATACACTATTTGTCAGTTGGCACAATTTTGTTCCGTCATATGTTAGACATGAAATTAAAAAGAAAATGGGTATTGTATTGGATGAACGCGGTAATGTTATTAACAAAGAAGAGGAAAAAGAAGATGAAAATACGAAAGCTTTACCTCAAGCAACAAAAGATGGTAAGGTATATAATTCCATTAAAGATTATAAACCAACTGGTCTTTATAAGCAAGATTTTTTTGACAAACTCGAGAATAAACTGAATAAATAATAATTTTAAAAAATAAAACAATCTTTGTATATATAAATATGAGAACACGTAAACAAAGAACAATGAAAAAAACAAACAAAAAACGTAATTTCACAATAAAAGATTACAATAGCAATGATGGAATGTTAACCAGAATATGGGGACCGAGTCTGTGGCATAGTTTACATACGATGAGTTTTAATTATCCTGTAAAACCTCGTAATTGTGATAAAATTAATTATAGAAATTTTATATTAAGTTTACAACATGTATTGCCATGTGGCAAATGTCGTGTAAATTTTCATAATAATTTGAAACAGTTACCGCTCAATATAAGCCATATGAAATCTCGGGCTACATTTTCGAAATATGTTTATGATTTACATGAGGTTATTAATAAAATGTTACATAAAAAATCCAGTATAAAATATAGTGAAGTACGTGATCGTTATGAGCATTTTCGCGCTCGTTGTAAAACAGATAAAGAGAATGACATTAAAAGTGAAAAAGGATGTATTGAACCATTGAATGGTAAGAAGAAAAAATGTGTTCTAACGATTGTTCCTGATGATAAAAAATGTGCGACTTTTTCAGAAAAAAAATAGATTATCATAATGTGAATGAATGTATAATTATAATTAGTTTTCAATATAATTCTAATTATAAAATATAACAATTATATAAATGTCTAGTTACGATTCATCCGATAATGATATTTCACAAAACGAAATAAAAGACGAACTAGTTCTTTGGTATGAAGATCCAAATATTTTATTGAAAAATATTAATGAAATTTTTCCATTAGGAAATATGGAATTTAATAGAAAAATCAATGCATTAACTAGATTAATTATAATTTTAACATTTTTAGCATATTTATTTGGCCAAAGTATTAAATATTTAATTAGTGGAATATTAAGTTTAGTATTTGTTTATTTTTATTCTTTGTATTGTAACAAAGAAAATTTCGAATTATATAAGGATTATATTGAAGAAAATGATTTAGAAAACCCCGATGTATTCCAACCTCCTACATCCACTAATCCTTTTAGCAATGTTTTAATAAGTGATATAAAATATAACCCAGATAAAAAAGCCGCTTTACCTGCGTATGAGCAAGAGAATGAATATGATATAAATAATAAAGTCAAAGATTCCATTCAGGAAATGAACCCAGATTTACCGAATATTAAGGATAAATTATTCAAAGATTTAGGCGAAGAAATGGCTTTTGAACAATCGATGCGCCAGTTTTATTCAAATCCAAGTACTACTATACCCAATGATCAGACAGCATTTGCCAATTTTTGTTACGGAAACATGACGTCATGTAAAGAAGGTAATTCATTTGCTTGTGGAAAATATGCTCAAAATTATGACAATTTGTAAATAAATTTATATATATTATATTATAGTAATGTTCAGTACAGATGGTAGCATACAAAATTTAGATAGGTTAGGTGCAGATAAAACTGACAGCACACAAAGAAATATTCAAAATAAGAAGTACACTAATCATGTATTAGAAAACTATAGCAGCACATTTACTTCTGATAAACATATCAACTTCGCTCTTAATAATTTGACTGTTAACTTCAAGAGTACATTAGGTGGTCTTCCAGGTGATGCCGTTGATCAAGAAAGTAAATTAAAGCCAACATATCAACATTTCGAAAATATTCAACTTCACCAACGTCCTTTTTTAACAGTTCCTTATTTAGGAAAAGGTCCTGGAAATGTTGATATTGAATCTACTTTAAAGCAAGGTGACAGTATTCGTGATCGCAAAACCACTATTATGGATAAAGAGTTTATGGATTACTCCAAATATCCTCTTAATGAAGATTTAAAAGCCCGTTTTAATGATCCATCTAAGTCTATTGAAGAATTGGCATTGGATGGTTGGACTCGTGGAGGTGCGTCCACTAGAGAAGTTAATGTACAAAGAACTTAAACACTGTTTTATATTATAACTAATGTATAATATAAATGCGCAAGTAAAATATAATGATAATTATTCATATAGAGCATGTTTGCGTAATGTTACAAATATGAAAAAACATAACATAAATGTACCATGGGATCAAATGGATAGCGATTTAGATAATGAGACAAAAGATGAACTATTATATGATAGTGCGATTATGACGACGATTATGGATAATATTTATGAAAAAACAAAAGAACATACGGAATTCAAAGAGTTATATAGTTTGGCAGCAGCACAAATGTTTTCTGTAGATCATGGTATTGGTTTAGCCATTTTATTTTCTTATGACTATTTCGAGTTTTTTCATAATTGTTTAATTGATTTTTACCAAACAAACAGAATTAGTAATAATAATTACAAGATTTTAAAAAATAAATTATGTTGATTTATACTATATGGCATCTACAAGAAATATAAATACACCAGGTGATTATCAAGCAGAACAAGCATCATTAAAACATGACGCAGATTATAAAGTATACGAAGGATACAGTAAGCCAACAGATGTATGTTTACCAGGTAATTGGCTTTTATCCGGAAGAATGGCTCCTCAAGTCCTTTCATATAATCCTATAGACATAGAATCCAGTTTATTTGGAATTAATTCTACTAATTTGGTTAACCCTCAGACACCTGTAAAACCTGAAATAAAAATATTACCTAGTTTAAATGTGGTACCTACTAAAGAGGTAATTGTAATGGAACCAAAACCAGCTAATGTTACACATAAACCATTGTATTTGAATTAATTTCCAAGTATTTAATAAAAAATTTTATATAATATTCAATATTATATACAATATGCTATTTTGGGTGTTGTTGTTCTGCTTCATGCGTGTATATTCACAAGATTGTGTTTGTACTACCGTCCCTTGTCCAGTTGTAGGTGAAAATGATATAGTAATGGGCAATGGTGGATCTAAAATAAGTTATATTTATGAAGAACACAATGGATATCCAGTAGTTGTATTTGCTCAAGGTACAGTGACTCCCGATTCTCTAAATCATGGTACTGATACTACAAGTTGTACTCGCAGTTACGCACGAATGTTAGAAGATGACGGCGCAGACAATTGTGATGCCGGTCATATTCTGGCGAACCATATGGGTGGATATGGAAATCAACCTCTCAATATTTTTCCGCAAAATTCGACTATAAATAAAGGAGAATATAATCAATTCGAAAGTAAAATATATGATTGTATTTTGAACGCAACTTATGGTTTTTTAGAATGGCAATTTATTTATAAATCATTACAAAATACACAACCATATAAAGTCACGTATTATGCTACATTTAAAGACTCAACATGTGAACCATTATATGGCGAATTTACTAATTAAATGTAACCTTAATTTGAACATTTTCTTTTTTAATACATTTTGTCGCAGAAATAGATAATTCTTCACGTTTTTTACGCGTTTTTCCATCTTGTTCTGTATACTCCTTTTTCTTGGATGAACTATTTCGGGAATTCATGTCGTTTTCAATATCTACATAATTTTGTTCTATATATTCCAATATAGAATTTTCAATACACCATTTGAAAAAATTTAATTGACCAATCGTGGTTTCTACATATTTATTTTCATCATAAGGAAAACTAATGCGCTCCCAACGACAAAATGGATCAAATCTCTTTTTACTATAGGCTTTTAATTTTAATTTATAATCATTATATACTTTAAATCGTGTGCGTTCATTATTTTCAACAATAGAAAAAATAACAAAATGTTTTTTAGAATAATTTGTAACAAACCAATCCACAATACGTAATGATATCTTTGATTCACCATTAATAACTGAAATCATTTTATCTAGATGAATATTTTTATCATAAAATTTATATAAACTTTGTAATAATAATTCATTTTGTGTACTACAAGTTCTTTGTGACATAAAATATACTTATGAATGTTTTTATATTATTAATATTATAATAAAATAAAAAAACCTTATTTATAAGTATATGAGAATACCATTTAATAAATTGGTTGGTTTCATACTATATCAAAGTCAAAAGTTAAATATAGATGAAAGTCATTCACTTTATCACGCATTGAATACATTGGATTATGCCAAACAAATATATAACGCAGAATTTGTAAATTACCCATATTTACAAAAACAACAAAATATAATATACACCAGTGCGCTTTTACATGATATGTGTGATTCAAAATATGTTGACAATAATATGGAAGAATTAGATAAAATCAATAATTTTTTACTCGAAAATAAATATGATAATTCAGATGTATCCACAATATGTAAAATCATTGATTCTATGTCATATAGTAAAGTTATTAAATATGGATTTCCAAATTTGAAAGAATATCAAACAGCATATCATATTGTACGCGAAGCTGATTTATTATGTGGATACGATTTCAACCGTGCGATTTTATTTGGCATTCATCAACATAATTTATCTTATACGAACTCATTTCATAGATCAAAACAATTATATCAGGAACGCATTGATAATATAAGTAATAAACATATGTTTGTCACAGCATTTGGGAAATCATTAGCAAATGAATTGTATAAAAATGAAATGGAAAAGATCGAAAATTTAGAACAACTATTGTAATAGTTTAATAATTATTAATAAATTTAATAATTATTTTTTAAAAAACAAGTGTATTATCACGCTTAATTGGAGTAAGCAACACCAGCCATACCACTCATGACACGAAGGACGTTGTAGTTAGTGGCGTATACTCTGACCTTGGCTGTGTTTGTTCCACCAACAGTGTTGGAAGAAAGAACAAGTTGAAGAGTAGCGTTATCAATTCTGGAGAAGTTGCATGTTCCAGAAGGTTGGTGTTCTTCAGGACGAAGAGCGAAGGAGTAGACGTTGATACCTGTATCTGGGGCACGTGTGTGGTGTTGGTAAGGTTGGACAACATCGAAGTATGTACCTTCACGTTCAGAGAATCTGTCTTGACCGTTAAGTTGAAGTTTACCAGTAACAACTGGATTTTCACCCCAACAGTGCATGTCAAGGGCTGTTTCGGCAAGAACGAATGTTCCGGCATCAGAGACAGCGGATTGAGTTGTAGCAGCATCAGCGGCATCAGGAGATTCGAAAAGACCAGAGGCAGTGATGAAGGCATTAACACCAGATGTGGCAGCTTCACCACCGAAGGCTTGGTAGGCGTTAGGAAGAGCATCAATGGCATCTGTGTAATTGAAAGGTTGGGCACCAAGAGTCTTGAAAAGAGTCTCACCGGCAATAAGGGATGAGCAATAGTCAACGTTGGCATCAGGTTGGACAACCCAGACAAGTTCCTTACATGGGTGGTTGAAATTCAACTTGATCTTGTTGGAAGAAGATCCAACAGATTCATCACCTGTGAATTGAAGTTGTTCGAATAAGTACTCGTGAGGGTTTTGGGCCATCTTTCTACGTTCATCTGTGTCAAGGAAGACATAGTCGACGTAAAGAGAGGCGGCAACAAGACCTTGTTGGTAGGCAGATTGGACGGAAGCACCAGAAACAAGATCACTGACGGCCCAAAGACATTCACCAATAGGTCTAAGATCAAGGTTGATCTTGACTTCGTGGTATTGAAGAGCAATAAGAGGAAGAGCAAGTCCAGGGTTTCTGCAATACCAGAATTGAAGAGGAATGTAAAGGGTGGTTTCAGGAAGAGCGTTTCTAGGGGCACATACTTGAGCAGGTCCAGAAGAGGCAGCGCAAGGTCCGTTAACATCAGCGAAGTCAGGGTCTGTGATGTATGTAAGTTGTGTGGTTTGTCCAACCATTTGGTTGTAACCCTTGGATTGTTCGGATGAACCGGTAAGTTGGCACCAGATGTGCATCCAGTCACCGTATTGACGGTCGATTCTTTGACCACCGATTTCGACTTCAACTTGGGCAATAAGTTGGTGACCAGGGAAGTCCAACCATCTGGCATAGACAGCACCTGTGCTGTTCTTCATTCCTTGGTCAATTTCAGGAAGAGTTACTTGAAGGTATGTTCTGTAAGCAAGATCACCATTTCTGGAGACTGTGCATGTAACACGTCTTCCGAAGTCGGCTTGTCCAGAGAATGTTTGTTCAATGGATTCCATGGCAAAGTTTGTGTGTCTTCTGTAAGAAACCTTCCAGAATGTGATTTCAGGGTTTCCTGTAAGGAAAACATCTTGAGCACCGTAAGCGACTAATTGCATCAAAGCACCACCCATATTGAGTATAGTATAACTAAAGAAAAAAATTTAGAAAAAAACAATTAATTAATTTTATTTTCTCCCATATTTCTTTTAACAAAATTTTCTAAATACTTCTCTTCATAGACTTCTCTTTTCTTCTCATGCTTTTTTACAAATATATATGTTTCATTTCTTTTTTTAACACTCCATCCATCTTCTAAAGCATTCATAATGAATTTCATTTTGTGAAATTGTATTTGTTTATCGTCCATAATATAAAATCTGATTAATATAATTATGTATTTTTAACATAATTAATATCAGTAAATCAAAATATAAAAGCAAAATATGTTTAATTAATATGAATGAAGAGAAATGAAAAAACTATTCATAGTATAGATAAAACACATAGTCATTTTTTAGAAGAATTCGCCAATGATGAAGAAAATATTATACCTAAATTAAAAGATGCTAAAGAGGAATTAAAGAATAAAGCAAGAAAGTTAAAAGATCATGAAATAGATGAATTTATGAATATTAAAGATCAAATATCAATAATAAATGATAAAATTAAATCACTCAAATCCAAGAAAAAAAAATATTTTTTAGATAATTCTAAACCTTTATTTAATTATTTTGAAGACAAAAAAAATATTTCTAGTGGAGAACATAAAAACGTGAATGTCCTAAACTCTTTCTTCAAAATCAAAACTGAAGAAAAATTAAATATTATTGATAATTCGAAAAAATCAATAGTACAATATTGGAAAAATGTACATAATGACATTGTAAATGCTAATGATTTCATTGAGAATTTTGATATATGTCTGGTATGTGGTAATGGCGAAATGATACATCAAGAAGATGATGGAATTCTAATTTGTAATAACATTCAATGTGGTAACTTTATTAACCATATTGTTGAAAGTTCTAAACCATCAAACAAAGAACCTCCACATGAAGTTTCATATACTTCATATATCAGATTAAATCATTTCAAAGAAATATTATCGCAATTTCAGGCGAAAGAAACTACACAAATACCTGAAAAGGTAATAGAAGATATAAAAAAGAGACTGAAAAAAGAACGCATAACTGACTTGAAAAAAGAGTTAAATTACGATAAAATGCGAGAAATATTACGTAAATTGGGTTATAATAAATATTTTGAGCATATTCAATATATTAATTCTGTTTTTGGCATTAAACCACCAATCATGAGCGAAGAATTACATGAAACATTATGTGTTCTTTTTATCGAAATTCAAAAACCTTGGGCTATCCACTGTCCACCCAATCGTACCAATTTCTTCAATTATACATATACACTTTATCAACTATGTGTGCTACTCGACCAAACGCAATATTTACCATATATTCCTTTAATGAAAGATCGCGAAAAACAATTAGAACAAGATCAAATATGGAAAAAAGTTTGTGAAGAATTAGATTGGGCTTACTTTCCAACTGTATAAAAAGCCGAATGATTTACTTATGATATGATATATTATTCGCTAGTTCCACTTATAGAAGACATATAACTTCTAGACCTTCTAGTTCTACTTCTACCTCTACTAGTTATACTTCTATCTCTACTACTTCTACTCCTACTTCTATCTCTACTCCTACTTCTACTTCTACTTCTACTTCTGACCGCAGAAGTATACCTATTTTTCCTTGTTCCCATTAGAACATTTCTAGGAACTTTTTCACCTCTATATTGTCCTTTATTACAGGAATAATCAATAATTACAATACGCGTATAACCTCTTTTATTCAAATACTTAAGTACATTTGATAAATTAGTTTCTAAGGATCTGGATATGTTATTAAATATTCCTTTTTCAAAACTGGATTTTAATTTACCCCCCTCTCTCGCTATAACATATATTCCACCTTCCGTTTTATAATCTCTCTGAAAGATTTTGGATAGAATCATATTCTCTGGATTTTGAGAGTTTTTATCGTATTCGATATATGAGTAAATACCACGTTTCTTTGATATATGTTTTGTAGCTTGTAATTCTCTAATTATTGCCTTCCTTTCCTCGAGTTTTTTATCGTACGCTCTAATTTTTTCTTTATATTTATCGCGATAAAAAGAAAAAGTCAAGAGTGGTTTAAGAGATTCCGATTCATTCAACCATCTTTCATAATATTTAATATCCTTGTCAATATCTTGAATAGAGGGCGAGATTTCATGATCTAGTTCAATTAATTTTTCTGACAATTGTTGTCCATCCAGTACTTTCAATTCACTTATATGTTTTTCAAGATTTGTTAATGAATTTTTCTTAGATTTAGAACTACTAAAATTACAAGTACCTAAAGGTGCGTGACTAATATACTGAACGTATTCTACACCTTCAGGTATTGTGACTTCCGATGGATGATATGATCTAGAAAATGTATGATATCCGCGTTTTTCTTTCTTCGTATCCCATGTAACATTGAATTCACTGGAACCATGTACCATTATAGCTATATAAACAGTATTATCTTTCATAGTATTATTCTCCATAGTATATATACAAGTGAAGATTTAAAATAAAAAATGTCCATTTTTAATATAAACTAATTACATCCTAACTACGCCTAACTATTAAACAATTTATTCATATTCGTAGCCTCTAAATTATGTTCAGACTTGTTAAACAGTCTGTCGATCATTTCGTTATCACGAAATCGCACAGTATAATCCTGTTGTACTTTATTCCGTCCAATACGTCCCATTGCTTGTATAATCTTTTGTTGTGTCATCTGAGTCAAATCCTTTCCAATGTATCCATGACTGAACATGTAGTTCGTTCCGTAAATATAATCAGTTGAAGCTATTATAATAAATAGCTTCTGCTCATATGCCAATGTCTTCATGATTTCTAAATACTTAACATTACTTTCACTGTCAAATGTACCTATTCCCATAAGTAATAATATCTTTTGATCATCGCTTACCGATAATTCCATTATTTTTCGGACATTTGTTTCATCTATATCTGATGTAAATAAATTTGAATTATGTGTTTTTGTCCATAATTGTTGATGCTCCTTGCTATTTGGTACATAAACCTTATCCAAATTTACATTTTGAATAAGTGTTTTCATATTTTCCATTTCGTTTGCCAATTTACGTATTTCAGGCGTCTTATTTTCTTTACGCTCACTCTTACGATCCTTTCCATCGTCCTCCTCGCATAAACTCATCAAATTCTCATATTTTTCCTGTAATCTCTCCAATTTCTCTTGAACGCCATTATTTGATGTAATTTTAGACATTACATTCTGAAATACACTCTTCGGAATATTCGACGTTTTTACATAAAATTTTGCGATTTTTTGAACGTCTTCTGCCATAAAGATTGTTGGTCCATCTGTTAATGTATGCGCATCACGTGTAGTCAATAATAAACCACGATATAACTCATTTTGTTTAACGCTGTCCAAACTAGATGTTTTAGTTAAATCTCCAGCACTTGCTATAGATTGGCTAAATACATCCACACTTTTCATTCTTTGAATTGAATTTGATGCTGTATCAAACTTATATTTTAATATCTGTACCAAATAATTATGCGATTTAATATAATTCTCTCTATTTATAGTATTTAATAGTGTTAAATAATACATTTTCAACCTATTCATTGTAACATCATCAATATTGTCAAAATAGTTGCTCAATTTATATCGTTCATCTATTAAATTATAAGTATGAATATATCTAATGAAATTTACTATTTCTTGTAAATCGAAATAACGCAACAATGTCTTATGTTTGGAAATATGTTGTAATGACGTTTTCAGTTTATCATAATCAGAATATAATAAATGAGGTAATACACATTTACAATCCTTGTCTAGCAATGAAATCGATTTCTTGAAATCGTGACTATTTATATTCACTATTTCCGCATTTTCGAATTTCGCACGAAAATCCGCCAATGTTTCCTGTATTTCTTCTTCATGTGGTAAAGTAGCACATGAAAGAACCAATTTCGATATTTTATTATCTTTCCAATTTTGCTGTATTTTTTCATGTAAACCATGTTCTTCATAATCCATTGTAATGGTCGGTTCATCCCAGTAAGTAACAATATTATCTTCTTCATTGAAAGATAACATATAATACATGGCTGTCAAATATGATTGTACATCACAGATCATAATCTCCACTTTATCGCCTACACTATTATCCACTTTTCCTATTCCACCTGTTCTTTTATTACGCGTATAACTTGACGCCGCGAAATAATGAAGTCTTATATCTGAAGCGGTATCACAACCAAACGCAAAAGCCACTCTTTTACCCATTGATATAGATGATTTTGCCAAGGCCAATCCTACGTGACGGGATACACATATAAATATAACCCGATATTTCTCAGATAAACCAATTGGTGATAATGTTTTTCCAGTTCCTGTAGGTGCGATATATAACACCAATTTCGGAGATTTACTGCGAAATGTCGAAAATAACTCCTTTTGATGACTGAATAATGTTATGTCTTCATATTTCAACAAATTCGGGTTTTTTTCAATATATTCGTACGCATTATATACTACATGACTTATATCCAATTTCGCTTTAATAATGGCGATTATATGATCAATATATTTCCAAACATGATCATTTACGCGATCAATTGAATTTTTACGCATATGAATTAAAGTATACAAATAATACGCATAGTCCGGTTTCGAATTATATATCGATTTTAATATTTTTTTACAAAAATCTAATAAAATGAATTCATAGATCTCATTCTTTTTTACTTGTATTAAATTATCCATATTATCAATTCGCATTATATCTGCCTTTTTTGGTTGCTTTGTTTTTTTTATTTTTGTATTATATTTTTCCGCCACATATTTTTGTTGTTCTTTGATCAATGGTTCGAAATATTTATCAAAAAGAAACATCTCATTTTCTTGATTATATTCGATTTTTATCACACTGAACATACTTTTATTATTATTTTTTCGTATGTTCACATTTGAAAAACCCTCCACGATAGTTGTCAGAATAAACTTCTCATGATCACTTACCGGAATCTCTGTATTGTTCCATTCACTCTTAGTTAATTTGCTTTGTGTTAGATCCATATTATAAACTGATATTGTTGTTATAGTAATTTTATTATTAAAATAAAAAAAATCAATTTTTTATTTTAATTATTTTGCTTTTCTACTATATTTCCTACACTGGTAATTCTTCTTGTAATGGATTATCAGATGTATTTTCTTTTTCTAATATAATATTATTAATAATATAGTAGTATAATATAATTGGTGTTAAAACCAGACATATAATGCTAGCTATAAGTTGTAAAATACATGATACAAATCCAATTTTCCATAAATTACTATCATTTAAATCATCACATGACAAAGACCATAATTCAATACTTCCCCAAATGGATAAAATTAAGTTCATAATACCAATTAAAGTGATAAAAGAATATATAATATTATCATTATCATTATTAATTTGTATTTTAATATGACTACTGCTTAATATAACTGATACTAATACGTATTCCCATAAACGACTTTCATTATTAGAATTTTTACAATCATTTGATATACCATAATCTTGTATCAAAAATATGATTCCAAAAGTAATATAAGCAACATATCCAGCAATCAATGCTAATGTAATTAAACACAAAGAACATCCAATACAATAATTACATAAATCAGAACTATTATTACTCACTTCAGTTTGTTTTATCATTTTATGAATACAGAAATAGAAATATATATATAAATTTATTTTTCACAAATCATTTTCAATTTTTATTTTTCAAAGCCAATACAATAGACAAAAAAGGGAAGTAAATAATATATTTTGGTTTTAGGGTAGTATTTATATATAGTATTCCAAATTATTAGAATATAAATCTAAATCTATTTGTACAGGTCCAAAACCATGTGTTTCGGTATCAATATAAAATATAAATCCCATGTCTTCACATGGATATGATGTATTTGCCTTAGTCAGAAAAGGTTCAAATATTTTATACTTTATAAAATCATCTGGGTTAATACATGATTCTCCACAATTATTTTGATGAAAAAATGGAATACTATAATATTTTTCAGTATCATCAGTACATACATCACAACATTTTGTATGTACATTTTGTAGTTTTGACATT
>MDSV01164837.1_pt1 | contig 18995 bp, 14 predicted proteins | sample 810851 | NCBI WGS metagenome assembly MDSV01 (sample SAMN05326640, study PRJNA326480) | marine metagenome | isolation source: seawater | place: Atlantic Ocean: North East | collected 2012 | reverse complement strand
CATTGGTTACAGAGTTTTAGGTGGAATTAAATTCTACGAAAGAGCAGAAATAAAGGATGCGGTTTCTTATTTAAGAATTATCAATCAAAAATTTGATGATTTAGCTCTTGAAAGAGTAATTGGCTCTCCAAAAAAAGGTGTGGGAGAAAGTACTTTAAAACAAATTTATCTTTACGGAAGTCAAAATAAACTGTGTTTAGAGGACTCAATTATTAAGATTTTAGAAAAAGATGAATTTAAACCTAAAATTAAAAATGCTTTGAGACAATTAATTAATCTAATCCATAAGTGGCGAAAAGACTCTTTAAATATGAAACATTTTGACTTACTAAAAATAGTTTTAGATGAGTCAGGTTACTCAGCAATGTTAAAAGATAAAAAAGATTTAGAGAACGAAAACAGATTAGAAAATATAAAAGAATTATTACGAGCTATGCAAGATTACGATAGCTTACAAAATTTTTTGGAACATGTTGCCTTAGCTACTTCGATAGATCAAGAATGGGAAGGTGCAAAAATTAATTTAATGACTATGCACGCAGCAAAGGGATTAGAATTCGACGTAGTTTTTTTACCAGGATGGGAAGAAGGATTATTTCCTCATCAAAAATCTTTAGAAGAAAAAGGAGACTTTGCTTTAGAGGAAGAAAGAAGACTAGCATATGTTGGAATAACTCGAGCCAAAAAAGAAGCCTACTTATCTTTCGCTATGAAAAGAGCCTATCACGGAGATTGGATGGACGCTTTACCCTCAAGATTTATAAACGAAATACCAGAGGAGGGTATTGAAAAAAATGAATTTCAAATAGATAAGACGGTTGATGAATTTGATTTTAATCAGGATAATTCGTTAGATTTTAACGATGAAGAATACCGAAGTCCTGGATGGAATAGATATAAAAAAAATAAAATTCTCAAATGGAAAAAATAAATAAACTAAGAAAAATATTTATTAAATATAATTTAGACGGATACTGTGTTCCAAAAAATGATGAATTTTTCTGTGAGTATGTTCCTGAAAATAAAGATAGATTGAAGTTTATAAGCAATTTCTCAGGTTCATTCGGTCTTGCTCTGATCCTAAAAAATAAAAACTACTTATTTGTTGATGGTAGATACACTTTGCAAGCTAAAATCGAAAGCAAAAAATTTTTTAAAATTCTTACTTTTCCACATAAATTTCCATCGGATATACTTTATAAAAGAAAATTAAAAATTGGTTTTGACCCTAAACTACATACAAAAAAAAATATTAAGATGTTTTTTAATAGAACAAGTTGTGAACTTATACCCACTAAAAGTAATTTGGTCGATAAACTATGGGTTAAAAAAGAAAAAAATAATCCAAAAAAATTTTATACACTTCCTAAAAAAGTAGTAGGCCTCAGTCACGACTCAAAAGTAAAAAGATTAATCAATTTACTGAATTCAAAAGGAACAAACTTCCAATTAATTACCTCTGGTGAGAACATTGCATGGCTCTTGAATATAAGAGGAAGTGACTCTGAGTTTACGCCTTTAACTAATGCTTTGTTAACAATAGATATTTTTAAGAAAATTTATCTATTTTGTGATTTAAAAAAAGTTAATCTATCGTTTAAAAGGAATTTTAATCATATCAAGTTTTTAGACATTAAAAATATAAATATTTATCTCACAAAAATTAAAAATAAAAAAGTTCTTTTAGATATAGACTCGTGTTCTTTATATTTTGAAAGTATTTTAAGAAAGAATAATGAAATTGTATATGCCTCAGATCCAATTAATCTTTTAAAATCAACCAAATCAAAAATAGAAATTAAAAATATAGTTAAAGCACATATTTATGATGGTGTAGCGCTTACAAAATTCTTATTTTGGCTTAAGAAAAATTATATAAATAAAGATATTAGTGAAATAGCTGCTCAAAATAAATTATTAAGATTTAGAAAAAAAAATAAGAATTTTAGGTTCTTGAGTTTTCCAACAATATCAGGATCAGGGCCTAATGGTTCAATTATTCATTACAAAGCATCGAAGAAAAGCAACAGGAAGTTAAAAAAAGGAGATATCTATTTAGTGGACTCTGGTGGTCAGTATAACTATGGAACTACAGATGTCACTCGAACTATTTCTTTAAATAATAATAATTCTAAAATTAAAGATATTTTCACTAGAGTTTTAAAAGGACATATTGCAGTAGCAACTTATAAAATTAAAAAGAATACTAACGGTGCAAAAATAGATTTTGTTGCGCGTAAATCATTAAAAGAAATCAATTTAGACTATCCCCACGGAACAGGTCATGGGGTAGGATATTTTTTAAATGTACATGAAGGCCCACAGGCAATTTCAAAATATAATAAGATCGTCTTTAAAGAAGGGATGATAGTTTCAAATGAGCCAGGATATTATGAAAATGGTAAATTTGGAATTAGAATTGAAAATTTACTGAATGTGACAAAAGCAAATAAAAAACTTTTTTTTAAAAATTTGACTATGGCTCCAATAGATAAATCTCTTATAAACAAAAAAATTCTTAAAAAATCTGAAATTAATTGGCTGGACAACTATCATAAAGATGTTTTCTATAAACTTAAAAAGTATATGAATAAATCAGAATTGATTGACTTAAAACTAGCTTGTTCAAAGCTCTAATATTTCGTACCACTCATTTTCTCCAAGTATTTTAATATTAAGTTTTTTTGCAGACTCAATTTTTTTTCTTGTTGGTTTGGAGTCTCCTGCTACCAAAATATCTAATTTTTTTGAAACTGTGCTTAGAACCTTTCCGCCATTATTTTCGACGAGAGACTTAGCTTCGGATCTACTCATTTTTTTAAAACCACCTGTAAACATAATATTTTTTCTCGAGAATTTTCCCTTTTTATTTTGAATTTTAAAATCTTCAATTTTAAGATTTTCAATTAATTCTTTAGTTATTTTAATATTAGTATTATTTGAAAAAAAATTTTTAATGGAGTCTATTTGAGTTTGACCAATACCGTCTAAATCAATAAGATTTCTCAGAATTTCCTCTCTCTTTCTACTGTTAAACAAATAAGAAAATTCATTAATAGATTTAAAAAAACTTGCTAGTATCTTTGCATTTTCTTGACCGATGTGTCTTATTCCTAATGAAAAAATAAATCTATCTAATTTAATTATTCTTGAATTTTCAATTGCGATTTTAAGGTTTTTAATAGAAGTGTTTCCCCACCCTTCAAGATTCTCAATTGTATTATAATTTAAAGAAAAAATATCTGAAGGCTTTCTAATGAGTTTTAGCTCCCAAAATTGGTCTATAACTTTTTTACCAAGTCCATCTATATCGAAAGCTTCTTTGGAAACAATATGTTTTAATTTTTCTCTTGCGGTAAAATCACATTCATAACCTTTTAAACACCTTCTTACTGCATCTTCTTTATTAGTTGATTTACTTTTTTCTTTATACGTAACTGAACCACATAAACATTTTTCAGGAAAACTATATTTTTTACTATCTTTTGGTCTTTTAGATAAATCTACTGAAATAACTTGAGGGATAACGTCCCCTGCTCTTTGAATTAGAATTGTATCGCCTATTCTTATATCTTTTCTGTTGATTTCATCTTCATTATGAAGAGTAGCGTTGGAAACTACGACACCACCAACTGTAACTGGGTCTACTTTTGCTACAGGAGTTATTGCGCCTGTACGTCCAACTTGTATCGCTATATTTTTTATTTTTGTAATAACTTTTTCAGCTGAAAATTTATATGCAACAGCCCACCTTGGTGAGTTTGAAGTATTTCCTAATCTCGATTGCAAACTTAAATCATTCACTTTGTAAACTATTCCATCAATATCATAATCTAAAGATGATCTAATAGAGTCTAGATATATATGTTGTTGCTGAATTTCATCTAAATTTTTAACTGTTTTTATTAACAAATTAGTTGAAAACCCCCAGCGTTTTATTTTTTCTAAAAAATCAGATTGGGTTTTAAAAACTTTAGGATCAACAGCTCCAAGTCCATAAGCAAAATATTTTAAAGGTATTTTTGCAGTTTCTTTTGAATTTTTTTGTCTTAACGAACCTCCTGCAGCATTTCTAGGATTAGCAAAGCTTCCCTTTAACTTTTTGAAATCTTTTTTTCCAATATAAATCTCTCCTCTGATCTCTAGAAGTCGTGGAACATTTCTATCTTTTATTATTTTTGGAATTGAATTAATTGTTTTAAGATTTTCTAAAATATCCTCTCCTACTAGCCCGTTTCCTCGTGAGAGTCCTTTGTTAAGCACTCCATCTTTATAAATTAAGCTTGCCGATATTCCATCAATTTTTGGTTCAGATGAAAATTCAATATCTTTATTTTTGATATTTAAAAAATTTTTTATTTTATTAATAAAGTCATTAATATCATTTTTATCAAATGCATTTGATAAAGATAACATTGGTATAATATGTTTGATCTTTTTAAATTTATTAGATGGTGGAGCTCCAACAATTTTTTCACTTAGTTTTAGTTTTCCTAAAAAAATATTTTTCTTTTCTAGGTTTATAATTTCTTTCTTCAATTGATCATATTCAAAGTCTGAAATGGAGGGTCTGTCACTACTAAAATATAATTTATTATGTTTTTTTAAGAGGTTTACTTTTTTTTTATAATCATCTAAAATTTTTTTGGTTTGGTTCATCTTAATTTATCTAATTTTTTTTATAATTTTTTTAAAAAAATTATCATCTTTTTTTACTTCGACTTTTTTAATTTCATAGTCTTTGTTAAGGACTTTATAAGTTTGTTCAAACCATTGACTAGAATTGTAATTGTATCCTAAGATTTTAGCGAATTTTTTTGCTTCCCCCTCTAAACCTAGATAATAATTAATTTCTACTAAGCGGTGAAGAGCTTCTTCAATAAAAACTGTTTTTTCATAATCTTCCACTATAACTTTAAGTCTATTAATTGCTGGAACCCACTTTTGAACAGAAATATAATATTTGGCTATAAATAGTTCTTTAGCAGCTAATTGATTTTGAATTAAATCTTTTTTAAATTTTAAATCTAAAGCATAGTCAGAATTAGGATATTCTGCTAAAAAAAAATCTATTTTTTTGTCAGCTTCTAATAAGGGTTTAAGGTCTTTTTTTTCATCAGAAATTTGTTCAAAATGAATGATGGCTATTAAGTAATGTGCATACATTATATTTTTATCTGCAGGGTATTTTCTAAGATATCTATCTAAATTTTCTAAAGCTTGTGAGTAAAAGTTTATTCCATATAAAGCGTAGCTAGACATCACAGCTGATCTAGCTGCAAATTCTACTATTTTAAAATTAAGCTCAGCCTCAGAAAATTTTTTTTCTGCGTAAAAATAATCTCCTTTTTCAAAAGCGGATAAACCTTCTTGATATAATTTATAAGGATCAGCTTGATCTTTAGGACTGTATTCAAAATCTTTATTTTTTGAACAAGAGTACAAGCAAAATATTAAGACAAAAATTAAGGTAAATTTTTGATACATTTTAAATTCATATCAAATAAATTATATTTGGTAAAATTATGTTTTATTATACGCTTGCTGATGGGCTTTTTTTTAATAATTCTTTAATTTGATTATTTTTTTTAACCGAATTTTCACTTTCTAACGTCCAATTTGAATTGTCAGAAAAAAATTTTACGAGAAGCTTATTTGTTAATGCGTGCCCTCCTTGAGAAGTCTTAATATAACCAAAAATTCTATTTCCTGACAACATTAAATCTCCCAAACAATCTAAAATTTTGTGATATACAAATTCGTGCCTATTTCTTAAACCATCATCATTTAATATTTCTTTTCCTTTTACCACCACTGCATTCTCAAGCGAACCACCTTTGGCAAGGCCTTGACTTTTAATAAAGTCAATATCTTCATAAAGGCAAAAAGTTCTTGAATTATAAATATTATATAAATTGTTCTCACTTAACTTAAATTCTTTTCTTCTAGTTCTAATTAATGGATTAGTGTAAACTATTTCAAAATCTACAACCAAATCATTATTTAGAGGTTCTATTGATATAAATTTACTTCCATCTTGAATTTCTACTTTTTTTAATACTTTAATAAATTTTCTAGGTTTTTCTTGCTCCTTAATTCCAACTGATCTTATAGCGTCAACAAATTCAGAAGCAGAACCATCTAAAATTGGAACTTCAGAGGCATCGATCTCAACAAGAGCATTATCAATACCTTCGCCAAAAAAAGCTGCCATTAAATGTTCTACAGTAGAAACTGTAGTGCCATAATTGTTTTTAATTTTAGTACAAAGTATTGGTTCAACTACGTTTTGATAGTTTGCTTCAATGACATTAGACTCATCAATGTCTGTTCTACAAAACTTTATTCCAAAATTTTCATCAGCAGGTTTAATTATCAAATTTGCATTTACTCCGTTATGTAAACCAACTCCATTGAGTTTTATAACATCGTTAATGGTTTTTTGATTTGAATTTGACATCTAATTTATATACAGAATAGAATAAGTCTTTTTAAAACAAAAATTGTTTCCAAAAAAAACAAATATTATCCAAATAAATACTTAAAAATCCTTGTAATTAATGAGCTTTTTATTTGAGTTACAGGTATGGCCTCTTTTTTCCACCCAAAAAAAGATAAATTAGCAGCTCTTAAAGCTGTCTCGTCTTTAGAAAAATTTTCATATAAATTGATTTCGAAATTGTTTTTGTCAGATAAATAAAACAAAAAATTATCCTGAAAGTTTGCAATTATTTGTTTATCATCAATATTTAAATAAATTTTGCAATTATTTTTTTTAAATGAAAATAGATTGATATTCTTATTAATAATAATTTTAGCAATTTCTTCAATTCTTGCTTTAGCAACATCTGCAATTAATTTTTTTTTAATTTCAATAAAGTTTCCTTCAGGAAAACAATTTTTACTAAATATTTCATTTTCTTTTATATCAATGCCTACTTTTTCATTTAATATCTTTTTAACAGTTTCTTCATTAATTGAGCAAATTTTTTTTATATCTTGCAAAATTATATCTGTGCCAAAATCAAAATATTCAATAAATCTGAAAGATGAATGATCAAAAAATATAATATAAGAATTGCTCTTATTAATTTTTATTTTAAAGAAAGTTTCTAAATTATCATTTTGTTCAATAATTTGAGTTCCTTCTACAAATTTTTTAACGAGAATCTTTTTTATATTTAAATTATTTTTATGAAAAATTCGTTTAATATTTTTAAAATCACTGTTTTTAATTAAAAGAAAAGAAAGTTCATGATTATAAAAATCACCAAATGCACCTATAGGTATATTTTGAACATGATTTCCGTCTAGGATACTTTTAGAGTTAAAGATATGTAAAATAGTTTTTTCTACTTCATTATCAATTATTGCAGATTTAAGTAAGTTTAAGATATAAGAAATGTTTTCTTTTAGTACTTGAGAACCATTTAATTTTTTTGAACCTGAAACGTTATTACACGAAAATTTTAAACCATCTAAAATTATAATCACTTCTTCAAAAACATAATTAATTTTATTTTCAATTATTTTGACATTTTTTTTTATCTCTTCTTGGACTAGAGGAATATTTATCATTTTGTAACTTTTGATATAATTATGAATAGCTGTAACTTTTTCAATTACGGAAAAACTTTGACCATCTGTGCATCTTATTGCTGTAAACACAAATTCACTATTATTTATTTCAACAAATAAAGTTGATGAATTTATTTTCATAAATTAATTTAAAATAAGTTGATCTTTAATCCTATAATCAAATATTTTATATTTTTCAAATTGAGTATTATTCATAGAGTTAACAAAATTTTTTAAACTGAACAAATAATTATTAACTGGTAATTTTATTGTTTTCTCATTATTTAAAATTAAATCCCACCTTCCTGTTTCAAAATAATAAAAAGATTTTATCATTCTAATTGGGAAATTTATATTTTGAAGATCCGAATATAAGCTATTAAAATCTTTACTATTTCCAAAAACTGTCGGCAAATCTTTATATCTTTCGATATTGAAAAATTCCATTAAATTTCCTTTATTAGAAATATAAAATTTTTTTTTTTTGTCTATTAAAATGGCAATTGGTTTTCTTTCAATAATTAAAAACTTTACAGTATTAGGATAAATCTTTTTAATACTAAAACTTTTAATAAAAGACTCTTCACTTAATCTTTTTTTAATTTTGTATGAGTTTAAGTTGAATAAATTTTCATTATATAGAAAACTCAATTTTTCTTTTATGGTTTGGTCACTTACTATTGAATTATTTTCAATTACAATCTTTTTGATATTTAAATTTGAATTAATTTTTAAGTCAAATTTTGGATTATATGAAGTTAAAATAATAAGAAGTACAAACAAACCGAATATTGTTTTTTTCATTTGTTAATGCTTGCACTTAATAATATTTTTTCAACTAAATTTTCAAAAGATATACCTTTATAACTGGCTATTTCTGGAACCAACGATAAACTAGTCATTCCCGGCTGTGTATTTATTTCTAAAAGATAAAACTTATTCTTAAAGAATTTAAAATCAGATCTAGTAACACCCTTGCAGCCAATTATTTTGTGGGCATTATTCGCTATCTTAAGCACTTCTTTATATTGTTTTTTTGTTAAATTTGCTGGCATGATATGTTTTGTTTTTGCAGCTTTTGAATACTTTGCCTTATAATCATAAAATTTTCTTTTAGGTTTGAGCTCAATTGCGCCTATAGAAGTACCGTTAATGACTGCAACCTGAATTTCTTGTCCAGCTATAAATGGTTCGTAAATAAGCTCCGAATATTTTTTAAATAGAGATTTAGTGGCTACAGCCAATGTTGATATGTTTTTACAAATATTGACACCTAAACTAGAACCTTCATTTACAGGTTTAACAACTATTGGAAAATTAATTCTTTTTATTTTTATTAATCTTAACAATTTTATTTTATTATATTTATTTTTAGCTAAAACAAAATATGTTGGTGATAGTATTTTATTCTTTTTAAAAATTTCTTTTGAAATTATTTTATTCATCGCTTTATATGAACTAATTACTCCAGAATGAGTATAAGGAATTCTTAAACACTCAAAATAGGTTTGAGCAACCCCATCTTCACCATTCTTTCCATGTAGTGCATTAAAAATAATATCTGTATTATTATTATTAATTAAATTATAAGATTTTTTTTTTGGGTCAAAAGTTGATATGTTTTTATAACCAATTTTCTTTAAAGCTTTTATGCAAGCTTTACCGGTATCTAAACTAACTTTTCTCTCTCCTGAAGTGCCGCCGAGAACAACTAAAATTTTCTTATTTTTCATTTCCAATTATTTTTATCTCGAGCTCGAGACTCTCTCCAGTTTTTATCTTGACTTCTTTTTTTACTTGATTAATTAATTTTTCTATATCTGCAGATTTCGCTTTTCCCTTATTAATAAAAAAATTACAATGTTTCTCAGAAATTTTTGCATCTCCAATATAAAGTTTATCACAACCTGACTCTTTAATTAACACCCAGGCCTTTTTACCATTTTTATTTTTAAAGGTACTTCCACCAGTCTTAATTTGACTCGGTTGAGTTTCTTTTTTTTTTTGAACAAGAGCTTTTTGTTTTTTTTCAATTAGATCTTTGGATTTTTTTTTGCCTTGTAATTTTGCAGACAAAATGATGTGATCTTCGGGTAAATTAGTCCCTCTATAATAAAATTTAATTTCATCTTTATCGAGTTCTCTCTCTAACCCCAAATTGTCAATAATCCTAATGGATGAAATAATTTCAGACATGTCAGTTCCATAACATCCGCTATTCATAATAACTGCTCCTCCTATAGAGCCAGGAATACAAGATAAGAATTCCATTCCACTAATTTCATTTTCTTTAGCAAAATCAGAAACTCTTTTATCTAATGCTCCAGCTCCAACTTCAATTATATTTTTTTCAACTAATTTCATTTCTGCAAATTTTGATCCAAGTTTAATTACCGCTCCTTCTACTCCAGAATCTCTAATCAAAATATTTGAGCCAGCTCCTAAAACATAAAACTTTAACCCATCTTTTTTTACTTCATTCAAGAAATGTTTGAGCTGATCTTTATTTTCCGGCCTAAAAAAAACTTCTGCTGGACCTCCTAAGTTAAACCAGCTGTATTTTGACAGTTTTTCTTTAATGTATAAATTTTTACCAAATTTATTTTGCAAAGATTTAATGTTTAAATTCATAAACTATTTTTCAACTCTCTCATCCATTGGGAAATCAATCCCGCTCCCATGCCAATTATAACCTCATCGCTAATCAAATTCTTTCTAAAGTATTTTAAAAGTTCCACTTGATTTTTTACAATAATCACTTGTGTATTAGATTCTTTGGATATCAATTTTGCGAAATTATTAAGGTTAAAATTTAAATGATTCCTTTCTCCAGCTGCATAAATAGGGCAAATCAAAACCAAGTCTGACTTAAAAAAAGATCTAGAAAAATCTTTTTTTAAAGACAATACTCTTGAATACCTATGTGGTTCAAAGACTGTAATAATTTTTCTATTTTTATAAACTTTTTTTACTCCATCTAAAATTGAATTAATTTCTGTTGGATGATGCGCATAGTCATCAAAAAATTCATTTTTATTCTTTTTAAATATTTTAGTCATTCTTCTCTGGACACCTGAAAAATTTTTTAATGCTTTTTTAATAGTATCAGTTTTTACTCCAAGATTTAAACATACGGCTACAGCTGCCGTAGCATTTAAAATATTATGCACTCCTATCAACTTTATGTTGATGTTTTTAATAATTACTTTTTTATTATTTGAGTTTTTGTAATGTAAATCAAACATTGAGTGGTCGATATTATATCTAGGATTGCTGACCGTATAATTTGCCTTTTTATTAAATCCATAAGTAAAAATATTTTTATTCTTTATTTTAGGTAAAATTTTTTCAATATTTTTATTATCTATACAAATTAAAGATTTTCCTATAGGCGGAGTTTTGTTTATAAATTCTATAAATGCGTTCTCCAAATTTTTGTAATTTTTATAAAAATCTATATGCTCAAAATCTATATTTGTTACTATGGAATAATTAATTGGAAGTTTTAAAAAACTACCGTCTGACTCATCTGCCTCCAAGATTGCCCAATCTCCTTTTCCTAATTTAGCATTACTATTAAATGAATTGATAACTCCTCCGTTGATAATGGTTGGATCTAATTTTTGGTCTGACAAAATTTTAGCAACTAAAGATGTAGTGGTAGTTTTTCCGTGAGAACCAGTAATTATAATGTTTTTTTTAAGTGAAACTACATTAGCTAATACTTCTGCTCTTGAATAAATTGGTATCTTCTTTTTTTTTGCTTGTTTAATTTCTATGTTATTATCTTTTATTGCTGATGACTTAACTACAATAGTTGCTTTGTTGATGTTCCTTTTCGCATGACCAATAAATATATTTATGCCTGCTTTAGAACAATAGGAAGTGCTTTTATTTTTATTTTGATCACTACCTTGAATTTTGAAACCCATATTTTTCATTACTTGGGCTAATCCACTCATTCCTATTCCTCCTATTCCTATGAAATGAATAATTTCCTTTTGGCCAATATTTATTTTTTTCATTTTAAAATTTTTGTTATCTCTTTATCTATATTTTCATATACTGATTTGTCAGAATATTGTCTTTGTTTATTAATCATCTGATTTAATAATTCTTTTTCATTACTAATTTTGCTAATTAATCTAAATAACTCAACTTTGATATCTTCTTCTTTAACTAAGTATCCGTAATTGTGTTTTTTGTAAAAAATAGCATTTTTCAATTGATGATCATCTGCCGAGGATGGTAGTGGAATCGAAATAAAAGGTACTTTTGCATTAATTAATTCTGCAAGCATTGAAGAACCAGATCTCGTTATTGCTATGTTGGTTTTTTGAAAATAATCAATAATATTGTTTTTAAAATTAAAAATTTCAAATTTAATTTTTAAATCTCTATAGCGGGAGCTGAGAAACTCATTTTGGTCTGGCAAACACTGCTGATAAATTTTGAGTTCAATATTGGCTTCAACACATTTTTTAAAAACTTCAGGCAATTTCTCTGCAAAAGCTTTTGCTGCCTGACTGCCTCCTAAAATTAGAATCTTAAATTTGTTGTCATCCAATTTAGAATATTGTTTTAGGTTGATATTAAGTATTTCTTTACGAATTATGTTGCCAATCTCTATAACATTTTCTTTATATTTTTCAGAAATACCTTCTAAATCTTTATGAGAAACAAAAATTCTTTCTGCGTAAGGGCTAAGATATTTGTTAGCCTTGCCCATGCATAAATTATTTTCATAAATTATAAATGGAATTCTAAGTATTTTAGCTGCTACGCATGCCGGAAAAGACGAGTAACCACCCATTCCAAAGATTAAATTGGGTCTTTTAAATAAAAGAAAAATAAACGATCTTATAATCGCATAAATTATTATTAATACAGATAATATTGACTGAAAAAAATTTTTTTTGAAAATTGTTGACGAGGAAATAATTGAAACTTTTACATCTCGATAATCTTTTAAATATTTATACCCTCTTTTGTCCGAGATTATTTCAACATTAAATTTTTTGTCTTTGAAGTGTTTTGCTAAACTATAAGCAGGAAAAATATGTCCCCCAGTACCTCCCGTAGCTATTACTATCTTTTTAATATGATTATTCATCTATATCTAATTTAATTTTTGTATAATTTAAAATAACTCCAGCTAGAACTGCGCTTCCAATTAATGAAGAGCCACCGTAACTCAAAAAAGGTAAGGTCATACCGGTTGTTGGCAGTAAACTTGTGTTAACGCCTACATGAATAAATGTTTGAAAAATAAGAAGTGAGGCTAGACCACATAAAGATAATTTAAGAAATTCATCATTTTTTAACGTACAATTTTTAATTATTCTAAAAGCTATATAAAGAAAAACTGTTATTATCAAAATAGATACTGCAGAACCGTACTCCTCCGAAATAATTGCAATTATATAATCTGTATGTTGTTCAGGGACATTATCTTTAAGTATTCCCTCTCCCATGCCTTGGCCTTTTAAGCCTCCTTGTTTTATAGCATCCAAAGCTTTAGAGGATTGAAAATTATCTCCTTTTGTTGGATCTAAAAATGTCACTAAACGGTTAATAACATAACCAAATTTTTCAGGCATTAAAAATAAAAGACTTCCCAACGAAACTAAAAAGATAATAAAAAAAATTAAGATATATAACAAACTTACTCCTGATACAAAAACTGTAGCGATCCAAGTTCCAATTAATAAAATTGATTGTCCTAAATCCGGTTGATCAATTAAAAGAATTATCACCGAGGCCAATAATAAGAAGCTTAATAAATATCTTAATTGAGAACTTTTAAGTTTTTCTAAGGTTAAAATTTTTACTGTTATTAAAATGAAAAAAGGTTTTAAAAGCTCAATAGGTTGTAATCTAAATAAATAAAAATCTAACCATCTTTTAGCACCTTTCACTTCTACTCCAACTATTGGGACCAAAACTAATAACAAAAAAGATAAAATAAAAAGTGGAATAATAGCTCTTTTTAATAAAGAAGTCTCTATTGCAGAAATAATCAACATTATAAATAAAGCTAAAAATGTAAAAAATAAATGTTTAGTAAAAAAGAAATAATATGTTTTATTTAATCTTTCTCCAGCTAAAGATGAAGTAGATGAAAATGAGAAAAAAAGACCTAGAAAAAATAATATGAAAAAACAAATTAATATATTCTTGTCGATATTTCTCCAATAATCATAAAACTCAAATTTAAATAAATTTTTTAGCATATATTTTACTTAACCTTTTAAATTCATTTCCACGAACCTCAAAATTTTTAAATTGATCAAAAGATGCTGCTCCAGGACTTAATAAAATAGTATTATTAAAATTTTTTAGTAACCTGGTATCTTTTAATGCACTTATTATTGCATTCTTTAAATTTCTAGACACAGAAAATTTAATTTTATTTTTTAACTTTTTTGCAAAAAAACTTGTCTTTTTTCCAATTATATAAGATTTAATAACATTGTCTTTTACATCATTTAAATTTATCTTATCTTTATATTTGGGCAAACCTCCAAGTATCCAAAATATATTTTTTTTTTCCATCAATGCAAACTTAGAAGATTGTAGACTCGTTGCTTTTGAATCGTTTATAAAAACTATATTTTTTTTTTTATAAAAAGTTTCATACCTGTGGGGTAATCCTACAAAAGAGTTCATAGAATTAATAAATGATTTTTGATTAATCTTAAATAATTTCGCTAATGTAAATGCGAAGATCATATTTTCATCATTTGTATTAGACCTTAGATAGAGATTTTTAATCTTGGATTTTATTTTATGGTATTTCTCAATTTTTATAGGCATTAATTTGCTTCGGTATCCTCTATTTCTAAAAATTCTTTTTAAATTGTTGTTTAATAAGGCAAAATTATTTCTATTTTGTAAATTGAATATTTTTAATTTAGATGAAATATATGCATTAAAAGATCCATGCCAATCTAAATGGTCGCTTGTAATGTTAAGTAATATTGCGAAATCAGGGTGAATAAATTTTGAATGAGAGAGCTGAAAAGAAGAAGCTTCTATTACTAAAAACGTATTTTTTTTTATTTTTAGATCAAGAACAGGGGTTCCAATGTTTCCACCTAATTGAACAGCAAACTTATTTCTTTTTAACAAGTGGTAAACAATCTTGCAAGTGGTAGATTTTCCATTTGATCCTGTTACTACAATAGATTTAAAGTTTGATTTGCATAAGTACAATAAATCTATATCTGTTATAATCTTACTTTTGTATTTTTTTAGATCTTTCCTAAATTTAGTTTTTTGTAAACTTACACCAGGACTTAAAACAATATAATCAACTTGTCTTATACTTTTTTTAGGATTTGATACTTTTCTTAATTTATGTTTTTTTCTTAAATTTATATTATCATCCCAAGTGTAAAAGTTATTAACTTTCTTTTTTTTAAAAAATTTAATTACTGAATCGCCTGTAGAACCAAGTCCATATACTAAGAAAGAAAATCTTTTTAAATTTATTGTATAAGACATTTGCTAACGTAATTTTAACGTTGCTAAACCGATTAAGGCTAATATTATTGCAATAATCCAAAAACGAATTACTATTGTAGACTCTGCCCAACCTTTTTGTTCAAAATGGTGGTGTATGGGTGCCATTTTAAATATTCTTTTGCCTGTGAGTTTAAATGAAATTACTTGAATGATCACAGATACAGTTTCAAGCACAAATAGCCCTCCTATAATTGCAAGCACTATTTCATGTTTAGCAATTATTGCGACAGCAGCTAACGAACCGCCTAAAGACAAAGATCCTGTGTCTCCCATGAATATTTTAGCTGGCGGTGCATTATACCAAAGAAATCCTAGACAAGATCCTACAATAGACCCACAAAATATTGATAGCTCTCCCACATCAGGAATGTATTGCAATTGAAGGTACTCTGAAAAAATTGTGTTGCCAACAACGTATGAAATTAGAGTAAAAGACAGAGCAACTAACATTACTGGCACTGTAGCTAATCCATCTAGACCGTCAGTCAAATTTACAGCGTTTGAAGATCCAATAATTACAAATAAACCAAAAGGAATAAAAAACAAACCCATTTGCCAAATCAAATTTTTAAAAAAAGGAAAATAAAGATTATATAAATATTCATGATCTGAGAATTTAATCAATATAACCAAAGCCAAAGCACTAATAATCAATTGGCCTAGAAATTTCAATTTTGAATTAAGTCCTCTAGAATTTTTAAATTTTATCTTTAATAGGTCATCTATAAAACCTAATAATCCTAAACTTAAGGATACGAATATTAATGTCCAAATGTAGATATTGTCTAAGTCTGCCCATAAAAGTGTACTTGTTAATATACCAATGATAATAATTACTCCGCCCATTGTAGGTGTTCCTGATTTTTTAATTATATGGTCAATAGGACCATCTTGTCTAATTGGACCAGAAATCATCTTTTCTGAAAAAATTTTGATAAGGGGGCCGCCAATTAAAAAAACTACAACCAAAGACGTAATCACCGATAAACCTGTTCTGAAAGTTAAATATTTGAATACGTTAAGAAAAGAATAATTTTCTATAAATGATGTAAGTAAATTAAATAACATTTAAACACCTCTAATCATTGCTTTACTAATAGCATTTAGTCCTGTTGCGTTAGAACCTTTTATCATTAAATAATCACCATTAGTGATTATATTTTTTAAAATTAAGTCTACATCTTGATTGCATTGAATAATATTTCCTCTCTTATCCTTATTTAAGTTTTTATATGCAAAAAGCATCTTTTTTCCCTTTATAAAAACCTTATCAATATCAGAGTTGTTAATAAGTCCTGATAATTCTCTATGATAAATCTCAGATCTTTTACCGAGTTCAAGCATATCGCCTAACAATAAATATTTTTTTGATTTATTTTTTTTCAATTTTGAATACGATTTTAATGCATTCTTAACTGTAAAAGGACTGGCATTATAACTTTCGTCTATTAAATTAAATATTTTTTTGTACCTTTTGATTCTATGAGTCTTTCCTCTACCGTCAGAAGGTTGAAAATTTTCGAATGATTGGAGAGATTTTTGTAAATTTAAATTTAATTCCTTTAGAACAGCAATCGATGCTAGAATATTATAAATATTGATGTTTTTAAAAGAAAGTTTTAAAAACCTTCCTTTAATATTGACTATAATTTTATTTATTTTTCTGCTTTTGATCGTTTTAATTAATCTAATGTCTGATTTTTTTGATTTACCAAAAGTGACTACATTTAGTTTTTTAGATTTAGCCTTTTTATTGAAAAAATTAAAAAACTTATCGTCATGATTTAAGATTACTGTACCATTTTGTTGAACGTTATCAATTATTTCACCTTTGGCTTTAGCTATGCCTTTAATATTTGCAAAATTTTCAATATGAGCTTCGGCTATATTCGTTATAATAGCTATGTTAGGTTTAACCATTTTAGATAGATTATATATTTCACCTCTCTTACTCATGCCTATCTCAAATATCCCATAATAATGATTTGGTCTCAAATTAGATAAACTTAAAGGAACTCCATAATGGTTATTAAAAGATTTTGGAGAAGCATACGTATCTTTATATTTTTCTAATAATGTAAAAAGAATATTTTTGAGAGTTGTTTTTCCAGCACTTCCAGTAATTGCTATAATCTTAGCGTTAGTGTATTTTCTTTTTAAATTAGCAAATTGATTTAAAAAATTTAAAGGGTTATTAAATTTAATTAATCTTTTTTTTTGTTTAATATTTCTTTTAGATGATACAACATAACTAGCTCCTTTATTTATAACTTTCGGAATAAATTGATGACCATCATGATTTTTTCCTTTGACTGCTATAAACAAATTATCTTTTTTAATTTCTCTTGAGTCCATCGCAAGACCATCACACTTATAAAATTTCTTATTTTTAATAATCTTGTTTATTATTAGTGAATTTAATAAATATGTTTGTTTTTTTTTATTAATAAAGTCTTTTTTAATTTTAATTTTGTTAATTATTTTTGTATCGGATACTAATATAATTTTTCCTCCATAATCTTGATAGTTTTCATGTCCTTTTCCAGCAACAAGAATTATTTCATTAGGCGCTGCATTAAATATAGCTTCTTTGATAGCTTTAGCACGATTTGAAATATCAAAATAATTAGATCCTTTTAAATATTGTATAATTTTTTTTCTAATCCTTTTTGGATTCTCATTTCTAGGATTATCATCAGTAACATAAATTTTTTTACAAAAAGATTTTGCAATCTTCGACATTAAAGGTCTTTTTTTAAAATCTCTTTCTCCACCGCAACCAAAAACTATAGAAATATTATCTCCGAATTTATTTTTAATTGATTTTAAAACTTCTTGTAAAGCGTCAGGCGTATGAGCATAATCAATAAATACTTGAACATTATTAGGAAATTTCTTTACTAATTGAAGTCTACCATGAACATTTTTTATTTTTTTTAAAACTTTGTAAATTTTATGAGCTTTTAAATTGCAAATTTTTGCTAGTAGTACTGCCATTGATAAATTTTTTATTTGGAAAGCCCCTATTAAATTTGTGGGAATTTTTTTTATCTTATCAATTTCATTTCTAGCATCTAATAATCTTAATTTTCTTTTTTTTGAAATTTTTTTTAATTTTAAATATTCATTTAATGAACTATCAGTTACAACATAACTTTTTTTTGGTAATAATTTTGAAAACAATGTGAGTTTTGCATCAAGATAAGACTTCATATCTTTATGATAGTCTAAATGATCTTGGCTAAAATTTGTAAAAACTCCAATTTTCAATTTTAGATTATTGAGCCTTTTTTGATCTAATCCGTGACTTGATGCCTCTATAATTACATTGTCAATTTTATTTTTTTTTAATCTTTCAAGACTTTCATGAAGAGTGATTACATCTGGAGATGTTAGATTCGTTCTTATAAATTTTTTTTTATGTTTAATTCCAAGTGTACCAATATATCCTACTGGTATTTTATTTTGATCTAAGATTTGATAAAAAAAATCTGCTACTGAAGTTTTTCCATTAGTTCCTGTAACTGCAATTATATTATTAGGTTTAAGCTTATAAAATTTCGAAACTACATTACCTAAATATGCTCTTACATCGTTTGTTTTTAGTATTTTTACCTTAGTATTTTTAATCTTACATTTCTTAGAAGCGATTACTAATACTGCTCCATTTTCTATAGCTTGAAAAATATAATCTTCTCCGTCAGATTTGTTACCTTTGATGGCAAAAAAAATAAATCCTTTTCTTACTTTTTTGCTGTTTATAGCTAAACCTTTTATGTTTAGCTTTTTAAGATCTTGAGGAGGACTTTTAATTAGATTTTTTAGCAACATGTTTGTTGTAAAACTCTTCGTTATTTATGGCTAAAATAGGTCCAATTTTTTTTATTATT
>MDSV01052343.1_pt1 | contig 19008 bp, 11 predicted proteins | sample 810851 | NCBI WGS metagenome assembly MDSV01 (sample SAMN05326640, study PRJNA326480) | marine metagenome | isolation source: seawater | place: Atlantic Ocean: North East | collected 2012 | reverse complement strand
GGCGCGTATGTACAAGGCTCTGAACTTCAGTCACGGACGTGGAAAGTACCAGAAGAGGGCGCTGTCGCCGGAGGTTGTGGCCGATGCAAACCACCTGATGATCCCTCTGATCAGAGCTGAGCGCGCTTGGAGTTACGCGATGGAACTCAAAACTGGCGCTGGAACCGACCCGCGAAAGCGATCGCACATGATTCGACGCCTCAGGAAAGCCACCGTGCACGCCTCTGAACTCGTCGCCTTATGTAAGCTGCTGGGGAACGCAAAGACTGCTCTGGAGGCGGAGGCTTACTCATGCTTCATGTTTGGCAACTTCCTGGCGGAGCAGGAGCGCGATTGGAGCCAGGCGTTGGCAAAGTTCATGCGCGCGAGGAAGGCGTTCGAGCAGCTTGCGCGAGTCGGGGGATCTGAACAAGCTGAGGTGTGCCGGGAGCGCATCGAAGAACTCGAACCGAACCTGCGTTACTGCACGTACAAGCGTGGCAACAGCAAAGGTCGTGATGAATCCGGTCTGGACGCTGACGACTTGGCCGCGCTCGAGGGTGAAAGCGGCGCCGAAGACGAGCAGCTCAAAGGGATGTTGTCTGAAGACAGCGAGAAACCTTCGGCATCGGAAGCTCCCACGTCGTTGATGTGGCGTGGACATGAAATTCCGCTTCGAAACAAGGATGCGCGAGGATGTGTCGCCGCTGCGGCGAACCAGCTGGCGAAACTGGAGTCACCGCTGACGATGTCCGCCGACCGCGGTCTCGCCATCTACGACAAAGCTTTCATGGCATACAACGACGCGAAGCAGCACCTCCGTGATGAGATGGCCGCCACGAGCTCAGTTCAGGGTGGTTCAGAAGCTACAGACCGCATGATGCAGATTAAGCTCTCTGACCGCGCTCTCAGCGTTATGTTGCTGGAAAAAACAATCGAGCGGAACAAGTTCCTGGTGGCTTCTGCGACAGCGAAGCTTGCGGGTGAAATCAAGCTTGAGAAAGGAGAGAAAGTGGCGCGCCCGGAGGATCTGGTTCACCTTTATAATACCTTGCTCCGAAACTTCGAAGAGCTCGCAGAAAGCGGACCGGAAGTGTTGCGTGGAATGGAAGGCGCGAATAAGGTCGAAGATGACGTAAGAATGGATTGCATGCTACAGCAAGCCCTTTTGCAGGGTCAACGCGCTGCCGCCTTGGCTGCTGTCCATCTCGGCGCTGGAAGCCATGCTGAAGCCGCTGTCCTGTACGCGCGAGCCGCGGAACACGCCGCAAAGGTTCAGGACCGCGCGCCGAAAACATCCGAGATCGCTGCTGTCGCGCAGAGGGTCCAGACCGATGCCAAAAAAACACGATGCATCGCATTGGCAGATGGGATCATCGCGCACGTGGCGGGGCAAAAGGAGCTGCGCTCTGGGTTGGACAGCGTGTCAATCCAGGAATCAGCTTCGGCTGGTGGGATCGAGGCACAGTACCTTCTCGACCATCTTGATGAGTACAAGTCTGCAGTCTTGGGCAAAGGGGCGAGCAAGGTACACATCATGCCGATTCCTCCCAAGATGACCCCCATCGCGGTCAACCCGATCGTTTTGGATGTGGCTGGTGACGAGATCGTCTACCCAGACTTAGAAGAGCGTGCGGCAGTGAAGAAGACTTCGACTCTGCGGAATCTTTTTTCGTTTGGAAAGCGGTGAGGACCTTTGTATTTCAAATTGCAACCTCTACTCATGTTTTGCTAGTGTCCGTATTCGCCTAGGATCACATGTTGATCGTGAACGCAACGTTTCACATGTTGATCGTGAACGCAACGTATGGATGCGTGTCTTCGCCGAGTACCTTGTCTTCGTCAGGATCGGCGTTCCAGTGCGAGGAAGCGCCCATTCCGAAAGTGTTCGTCAACACCGCGCGAAGTTTCTTTTCACACTTGGCGTGCGGTCTCATCACGCCTGCCAGGAAACTAGGAGGAAGACCGTACCTCAAGATACTCTCCACAAAAAGTCTGATGGCGCAAATGTGGACCCATGCACTGAAAACTTCACCATAGCACGTCTGGCACCATTCGTACATCGCGGCTCTCCTCTCCTCTACTTCTGTCTTCAGATCGTTGCGTTCAGCAGCTTTCGCTTGAATTGCCTCGGCGTCGTACGCGAAGTCTCTCACTTGAAACGACTTTTCCCTCGCGGCCGACTTAAACGCATCTACCACACGACGAAATAGCGTCACGGTGTACAGTGCGTAATCTCCATCCTCCTTCAACTTTTTGGATGATCGTGGAACGACAAACTGCGCGAGCGTCTCGTAGCTTTCCAACCAGTCCTTTTGGCTGAACTTCGGCACCGCCACGCACAGGGTAGTAAGATTTTCGGTGTCAACGAGGTCTGAATCTCGGACGAGTCCGCCAAGATCACGCGTCGCTAAGCTCCCGTTATCTTTCCTAGAGAACGCGTTGAGCTGACCTTTGACGGTGACATATTCGCTCGTCCTCACCTTGAACTCGTCGTCCACTTTAGCGACACTCTCCTGCAACTTTTCGACGGTTTCGCGAAGAGGACGGCGCGCCGGATGTTTCGCTTCATCCCACGTAAAGGCCGTCAGAAACCGCTCCGCCGATATACCATCAACGGTGAGCTCCTCAGTCGCACCCTCGATAGCTGCGAGATCGATGACTTGCCTCTGAATCTTTGTCGCCGTCGCTTCCACGAGAGCGTTCACTTTCACCAGATCATCGCTCAGAGCAAGAAGCGAATCTAGGGTTCCAACGCGAAGCTCTGGCACGTTGAACTGCGATACGAGAAGTAGGGAAAATATGCACTCAGTAACCGATATTCAGAGAGTCGTGCGTCGCACTCGCGATATACGAAGGCGTAGTAACGAGATGGGACATACCCTGTAGTTGACACTCAGATCGTTGTCGTGACAGGTCTTGTCCTGCAAGATGCTCCACGTCCGGTCCGCGTTCCTACCTTCAAGGGGCAGCGAAACGAGCCAGTATTGGGAACTCATCTTCACCCACCACGACGATCAGGGTTCACTCGATGCTTCCGCCGAGCCTCCTCCTCCTCTTGCCCAGACCGGCGCGTGGTCGTCCACGGCAAGCAGCGCGAAGTGCCGGCGTCCAAAAAAACTCGTCGTTCTTTGCAAAGAAGTGAGGAGGAACAAAGAAAGTTCCCCAAGATCGATTGCATTGCGAGAGACGAAAAATCAATCACACAAAAACAGAACGAACAGAGATTACAGGAATCTATGACTACATGCCCACTTGAAATACAGCAAAAAAAATGCTTCCGATACAAAATTCCGGCACGAACACGGATACAAAAATATATCGTAGCTAACATGCCGCCGGAAGTCTGAAACAACACCAAAATAAATTCAGAGATGGTCATTGCGATGTTGCGACGAGCTCATTCAAGCAAAAACAGTTCAAGGCGTTGAATCATAAAATACAACGAGAAACAAGAAAACGTTCAAAAGGAGCTCCGCAGCATGCGACTTGAAGACATGTCGTTGGACCAAACCAGGCGCAATAATGCACGAGGACATCAAGACGAGCTTAGAAATGCATGTAAAACTGTTGTGAAGAAACGGGAAGCTACACGTGCGGATGAAAATTTTGGATCTACAAAGAAAGCGCCTCCATGCGTAATACGACATAACAGCATGAGAAAATGAAGAACAAGGGGCAGCGATCGTTTTACCGCACGCACATATATCTCATTTGAGTTATATTGGTATCAAAAGTTGAGATGCGCGATAATTGTTTTCTTGGCGCGGAACTGTTCGTCGAAACTGTTCGATGAAAGCACGATTTCCGTATTCGATTGACTGGTTCAACCTGTCTTTATTCAGCTTGACGCATCGATGTTTGCTAACAGTCGGATGGATACATGCATGTGCACCGGATGCGGAAGTGGACGGATGGAAGTACGAACCTTAGTCGCGAAAGTGTCGTTCGAATGAACGAAACATCGGTTGACGAAGGATCTCATTAATTTCAAAGTGACGCATGTGAAAGGATTCAACTCGGACGCGTCAAATGTACAATCTATTTTGCCTCGATACATGCACATGGCGCTTTGAATTTATTTTCATCGTTTCACTGTCGTAGAAGTGGCCATGCCTCAGAAAATCTTACAAACTCGATGTCACATCATGATGAAGTATGCAGAAAGTATGCCAAAAGAATGTTTCGCCGAGAGCGACGTCCATGCTCTGTATACCCTCATATGGGTCGTAATCCCAAGTGTTTGCCCCAAAATTTGGGTATCTGTTGTGCGAGGCGAACCACTCGAAAACGTCTTTCGCGCTGTGCGCGTAACGGAAATGCCACTGGTACGGAGGGAAACCATCTGCGTACTCCTCCGCAACGCCACCGTGGTAGTCTTCTTCGTAGTCTTCGTCGCTGCACACGCCGTATCCGTCAGATGTCTTTTCGCAGGTTGCACCCTCGTTGCAGAACACCACGGGGCTCGTATTGTCATCGCAGCCAGGGTCCCACACGCCGCATCTGCAAGCGCACCAACCGTTGTTAGTTCCATACAAGGCCGGATGACACGTCCAATTGGACGGGACGACTTCGGGGTAGGTCAACCGAGACATGATCCACCCACCGTCGTCGCTCACGAAATCCGGGATCCCTGGACGGTCCCTCAACGTTCGATTATGCAAGTCTTGATTATCCACAAATTCGCAGTAGTAGAACGTGCCCGGACACTCACACGTCCCGAACAAGAAGTAGGAGGAACACGACGCAGCGCACTTCAGGTACGAGACGGAGAGCCAGCACTCGATGGGATCGTTTGAGCCTAAGACATAACCATCCATCGCCATCCTTTGCGTGAGGAGATAAGACACGTAAAAGAGGCCATAGAGCGGCCGAAGTTCTGTTAAGGTGAAGTGCATCCACGCGAGCATCGTGGCACGTAGCACTTTGCCGTATCAAAAGTTACGGTTGGCATACACCACTTCTGCGGACAGGGTAGGATGGAAACGCTTTTTTGATTTATCAGTCTTTGTTCGTTGTACGTTTCTAGACGAAGTCAATTCTCCCTCTCTCGTTCTTCGACACCACAAACGCGCCCCTTCGAACCGTGGTGAATACTCAAGGAAATTTGTCAGATCCGGTTACGACGGATCGTCCCGAGATCAAGCGGCGCGCTGCCGGCGGTCACGAGGGTCGAGGCAGGAGTCCGATCCTCCGCCATAGTTGCGCGCGTCGACGTACTTCCACGCCGAGCGCATCGGTCGTGGCGCGTCTATCTCGCTGGCTGACGCATGTTAAAGAGCGTGAAAAGCAAGCTGACCGGGGTTGGCGGGCGAAAGAAGGAAGGTGAGAACGGGCGTCCCGCGGGTTCGCAGATGACGAGCAAGAAACCCAGCACGGGTGGTCCCCGGTCATCTATTCCTCCGATGGAGGTGTTGTACGATACGAACAAGCCGCTCTTTTTGTTTCGCGATGTGGTGGCGTCGGAGCGACAAAACCTGTTCATCAAGAAACTGCACCTGTGCTCCTACACCTTCGACTTCACCGATGCCACCGCACACGTGCGCGAGAAAGAGATCAAGCGACAGACGCTCTTGGAGTTGGTCGACTACGTCAACCAAGGGCAGGGGAAGTTTACCGAGGCGGTGTTCGAAGATATCTCGTACATGCTCGCGCAGAACCTCTTCAGAGGTTTGCCTCCTTCAAACTACGAAATCACCGGGAACGCTGCTGGAGACAACCTCGAGCCCGAGGAGGAGGAACCGACGCTGGAGCCGTCATGGCCGCATCTGCAAATCATTTACGAATTCCTGCTGCGTTATGTCGTTTCCAACGAGGTGGATGCTAAGGTTGGAAAGAAGTACATCGACAACACCTTCGTGCTCAAGCTCCTTGAGCTGTTTGACTCGGAGGATCCTCGAGAGCGGGATTACCTGAAGACGATCTTGCACCGCATTTATGGAAAGTTCATGGTGCACCGGCCGTTCATAAGAAAGGCGATCAACAACATATTCTTCAGGTTCATCTATGAGACCGAACGTCATAACGGCATCGCGGAACTCCTCGAAATTCTTGGGAGCATCATCAACGGCTTCGCACTGCCGCTCAAGGATGAGCACAAAATTTTCCTCCAACGAGCACTCTTGCCGCTGCACAAGCCCAAGTGTGTCGCCATGTACCATCAACAGCTCTCGTATTGTATCACCCAGTTCGTGGAGAAAGATCCCAGACTGGCGGATGCTGTGTTGAACGGCCTTTTGAAATACTGGCCTGTGACAAACAGCCAAAAGGAAGTTTTGTTCCTCGGAGAACTTGAGGAGGTTCTTGAGCTCACGCAGGCGGCGGAGTTTGTCAAGACGATGCTTCCTTTGTTCCGGAGAATATCCACTTGCATTAACTCGTCGCACTTCCAAGTGGCCGAGCGCGCATTGTTCCTGTGGAACAATGACTACATCGTTAATCTCGTCGCGCAGAACAGGCACGTGTTGCTGCCGGTCTGCTTCGGCGCGTTTGAGAGGAACACGCGGAACCACTGGAACGCGGCGGTTGGGGGACTGACCATCAACGTTCGAAAGATGCTCATGGAAATGGACCAGCAGCTGTTTGAGGAATGCCAAAAGAATTGGGAAGAGGAGGAGAGTAAAGCTGAAGAGTTGGAGGCGAACCGTGCGCAGCACTGGAGGAAAATCGAAGAGCTCGCTCAGGGAGCGCGTTAGACATGAATGAGTCTTGGGGAGATATGAGTACCATGGTAGCTTTTGAATTCACTAAAAAGTTTGAAGCAAACTCAGGTCCTAGTTCTACTGTAGACGTGAGCTCAGGTGACTCATCGTCGTACCGTCGCCTTTCCTGCAGGTTTCCTTCCTTTCGGTATCCCCTCCGTTGGCGGCTGATAAGGTTTTAACTTCATCGCTGACGGAGGATTCACTCCCCAGTCCTTTGCGGCGAGGAGCGCCTGGTTAGGATCCACCGTTACCACCTGCTGCGCGTGCGCGCGCGCTTTGGACGCCGCTATCGCTGATCCCGCACGGCCCGATGCCGTCGAATTCGCAGCGACAAGATCCATGTAATCTCGCTTTGAAATGTCTTGAGATGATAACAGCGGCGGCCCAACCTTGGCCGAAGTTCCGTGGCGAAGGGTCACCCCCCGCGACATCTTCATAGCCTCCAGCGCGCTCGCTTGCTGTTGACTGTGTTCGGGCTGAACATAGTCCACCCCTCCAAGTCTCTTAACCTTTAGGTTTTGCAGTTTTCTGGCGCTCGCCTCCTCCGCAGTTTCTCTCTGGTCGACCACTTTCACCTTCATGGTCTGAGCAAAGCTTGGCATCTTGTCTGGATCGAGCTTGTTAACCAGGACGAGCTCTCCGTTGTGGTCGTATCCGTAATCTCGCCCTCGCAGCGACTTTTGGAGCGACTCAAGCTTCCTCAACTCGTACTGGTCTTTCTGCACCTGCAGTTTCTGCAACTCCTGCGCGGCTCGACGCGACTCGATCTCTTCGCGTAGCCGACGTTCTCGTTCCATCTCCTCCGGGGTCATCTTCTGTTTGCGCCTGAGTGGCTTCGCTAGCACAGCCTCTCTCGCCGCCGGGAAGGTTTTTCTCGGCATCGTGGAAGACAGCCTCGCGCCTGTCTTACGCAAGGTAGACGCTCCGCCCATCCTATTCCCCGACCTGGGCGCACCCATCGTTGCCGATAGCTTAGAACCAGCACCGATAGTCGCACGAGGGATGTCTTGCTCGGCAACCTTCGGCCTCCGTCTCGCGCGCACTGTACCTCTCGCCCAAGCGTCGATGGGAGCTGGGATGTGAGGTTCGTCTGGGAACCAGCTTCCCACGGTTTCCTCCGGGTCGGTCACTGGACTTCGGGTAGAGAAGCTCTCGCGCTCGACGAACGTCATATCTACCACAGCAAGGGCGTCCCGAACAGCCTGACTTGCAGCGTAAGACACCACCTTACGCTGGAGCTCCGCGGCGTCCAGGTGCGAATTGACACGTTCCAAGATTAGCTCGAGCAAGTCTTGTACACACTCTTCGCGCTCCTCCTCCTCGCGGTCTTCCGCGAGAAGGTCATCATCCTCGAAGTCGCCGTCGGGTTCTCCCTCACTCATCGTGGCAAGGAAATCCGAGACGGCTCGACCGTCGCCGCGTGCGTGCCAATAGAGCTGCGGAACCTCACCCCGTGTTCAGAAGCGTGCCAAAATCAGAGAGGAGAGAACCAAAAATGCCGAGCGGGTCAACGGGCCGTACAAGGGTCAGATGGAATTCAGGAGTTTGTCTGATTTTTCGCGCAAGCGCAAGGACCTGCCGATAAAAGCCGATCGATGTCGGCGCCTTAAAACCGCCGCTTCGCCGCAGTAGTCGCTCTTTTACACCGCCGCTCGACCGTCAGCCGAGGTCGACGCGAGGGCGACAGGCGCAACTAACCGATCCTAGTCGATCGTCATGCCGCCTTACGCCGGGACTTTCGCGAAACCGGAGAACGCGCTGAAGCGTGCGGTACGTTTTCCGGCGATGGCCGCCGCCCGGCAAATCCCAGCTAAAACCCTTGGGACGCGCTTCGTTTCAGCGGGGTGCTTTTTGATCGACTCTCCGCTCACCCTCACCCACCATCCCCTCGTTATCGTTTCACAGGAGGAGCTGATCCACGTCGGACAGCCCAACGCGGCGCTTCAGGCTCTCCACGATGTGATCACCTCGAAGCGCCACCGCACATGGCAGAAGGTGCTTGAGCAGATCATGTTCAAGTACGTCGAGCTGTGCATCCAGCTCAAGAAAGGGCGCCTCGCGAAGGATGGTCTGATCCAATACAGGATCGTGTGCCAGCAGGTGAACGTTCAGTCGCTCGAGGAGGTGATCAAGCACTTCCTTAAGCTCGCGACGGAGAAGGCCGAGTCTGCGCAGGCTGCTGCGGCTGCGTCGGCCAACGACGCCACCCTCGCGGTGAGCGATCTCGAGGCAGAGAATACGCCCGAGAACCTGATGCTCAAGTCGGTCTCGGTGGAGAGCGAAAAGGATCGCTCGGACCGCGAGACTGTGACGCCCTGGTTCAAGTTCCTTTGGGAAACGTACCGCACGATCCTCGAGATTCTGCGTAACAACAACAAGCTCGAGCCTCTGTACGCCATGACGGCAAACCGCGCGTTTGCCTTCTGCGTCACCCACAAGCGCACTACCGAGTTCCGCCGCCTGTGCGAGATTCTGCGCAACCACTTGTCGAACCTGATGAAGTACCGCGACCAGCGCGACAGGCCCGATTTGACGCTCCCCGAGACCCAGCAGTACTACCTCGAGACTAGATTCGAGCAGCTGAAGGCCGCGGCGCAGCTTGAACTGTGGCAAGAGGCGTTCCGCACCATCGAGGACATCCACGGCCTGACCATAATCTTGAAGCGGACGCCCAATCCCAAGATGATGGCAACGTACTTTGCCAAGCTCACCAAGGTTTTCTGGGTGTCTGAGAACTACCTGTACCACGCCTACGCTTGGTACAAGTTGTTCAACTTGAGCAAGACGTACAACCGTAACCTGACTCCTGAGGATCTCAAGGCGATGGCTTCGACGGTGCTCCTCTCCGCCGTGGCGATCCCGCCCTACGAGTCGCGCACCGCCGCTGCGCCCTCCAACCAGGAGCTCGACAACGCAAAGGAGCGTGACGTTCGCATGGCCACCCTTCTCGGGTACACCCTGGATCCCAAACGTGATCCCCGTGAGGTGCTCTCCCGCAAGGCTCTGCTGAACGAGCTCATCTCCAAGGGGATTCTTTCCCTCGTGTCCACGGAGGCGCGTCAGGTATGGGCGCTGTTCGAGAAGGAGTTCCACCCGCTCGACATGTGCAAGCACGCGCAGACGGTGTTCGCTACCCTCAGTCCTGAGGCCGTGCAGCTTTCCGCCGCAAGCCCCATCCCCACGATCGAGTTCTCGCAGTTCCTTCCTCGCATGCGCAGCCTCGCTGTCGTGCGCATGCTGCAGCAGTCGTCCCAGGTGTACCAGACGATGAAACTTGAGACCCTCCAGCAGGTTGTCCCCTTCCTGGAATTTTCCCAGGTGGAACGCATCCTTGTCGACGCCACCAAGGGCGGCGCTGTCGCCGTTCGCCTCGACCACCAGAACAAGTGCGTGCGATTCGATGGTGATCAGCTCGAGAGTGACAACATCGAGAACCACCTCGTGGCGATGGCTCAAAAGCTCAAGAAGGGCATGCAGATGATGTACCCCGAAGCTCCCGCCGCGTCTCTGGCGACGAGGACAAACACCGCCGAACTCCTCTCCAAGGTCGAGAACGAGCACAAGATGGCCCTCGCGCGCAAGGTCATCATCGAGCGCCGCAAGGAGGAGCAAGAGCGCATCCTGCAAGAGCAGGAGCGGATCCTCGAAGAAGCCCGCGTCGCCGCGCAGCGCCTGCACGAGGAGACCGAAGCGAAGCGCCTCGAAGAGGAGCGCCGCACGCGCGAGGCTATGCGTATCCGCCAGGAGATGGAAGAGAAGGAAAAGGAGGAGGCTCTCGCTCTTATTGCCGAGGCGGAGAAACGCAACAAGGGCAAGAAGGGCTTCAAGATCAAGCTCGAAGAAGGCCAGAAGCTCGACAAGCGCACCCTCATGGAAGATGCTATCAAGGAGCAGATCAAGCAGAGGCAGGAGATGGAGCGCAAGCTCGTGCGCCTCGCGAAAAGCATGGATCATCTCGAGCGCGCCAAGCGCGAAGAGGAGGTTCCGCTCATCGAGGCGGCGTACAAGGTCAAGATGGCCGAAGACGAGCAGCTTCACAAAGAAATGCAGCTACAGAACGCCGAGAAGCACCGCAAGGCCTGGGAAACCAACATCGAGGAGAAGAAGCGGCTGGCCAAGATGAGCGGCGAAAAGGACTCGTTCATGGAAGCAATCGTCGAGCGCCGCTCCGAAGAGTTCGAGGCTCTGAGAATCGCTCGCGAAGAAAAGATCAACGAACTCCGCACGCTTCGCAAGAACGAGCGCGAAGTCGCCAGGAGGCGTGCGTACATGCGCAGGCTTCAGCAGATCGAGGAAGATGACAAGGCTGCCAAGGAGGAGGAAGAAAGGGAGCGCCGCATGGCCGAAGAACGCAAACGCGAGGCGGCGCGCCGTGAAGAGGAAGAGCAGAGGCGCGCTTCCGAACGTGATGCGCCGCGTCGCGATGAAGGGCGTTACGGCGGCGACCGCGGCGGCGATCGTTACGAGCCTCGCAGAGGCGACGATCGTGGAGGCAGTGGACGATACGAGCCGCGCAGAGGGGACGACCGATACGGCGGATCTCGATACGACAGCGGCCGCGGTGACGACCGATACGGGTCGCGCGGCGACGACCGATACGGATCGCGCGGAGGTGACGCTCGCGATTCCGGAAGATACGAGCCACGCCGTGGAGGAGACTCTCGTTACGATTCCAGAGATTCGCGCGGTGGCAATTCTGGGTACGAACCTCGGCGTGATGATCGCGATCGCCCGAGCGGAGACCGCTACGAGCCTCGTAGAGGCGGCGGTGGCGGCGGCGGCGGGTCGCGCTGGTAAACAGCGCGATGAGTTCCTCGACTCTTACACCAGTTGCAATATACCTCATATTACAACCACATGTCTTTCGCGCTCTCTCGGTATTGTCGCCATCGATCGAGGAACAGTGCCTCCCAGTTCGCATGGTCGTCGCTTCCTCGCGGTTCTAGGACCAAGACGAGGGCGAAGAATATAGTTGCCTCGAGCCATGAAACCGGCAAGAACAACTTAGTTTCTTCTTCGACACTCGCGACATCATCCACGTTCATCTCATCGCAGTAAACCTTCAAAAAATGTGTAAAGCGCTCTTCAGAGTACTGCTGATGAGACGTGCGAAAGAGTTTCATGAGATCGAATCCCCGATAGTTCGGCCCGGACAGCTCCAAGTCTATGAGCTGTACTTGCGACGCGTCACTCTGAGTCAATATCACGTTGGACGGCTTCAGGTCTCCGTGCGCGAGTACGACGCAGGCATTTTCCTCATCTCTGATGACTGTGGACACTCTGTTCACTTCAGCACGCAATTCCGAAACATCAATGGGGAGCACGGTTTTGTTTTCGGAAGACTCGATCTCGTTCAACATCCGTTCCAGCCACTTCCATATCAAAGTCCCATCCCCGTTGAACTCGGGGGGAGTTTCGAGAGAATGAAACTTAGCGATGAGTCTTGCGCACGCTTCGCCGATGTCGCGCCGGGTGTGCATGTCCTGTTCTTCCAATATTCTTCCAGGGACAAAATCGTGTGCGACGCCCTCGTTTGTATTCCATCGCACAGCTGGTCCGAGACCCGACTCACTGGCCATGACGTCGATCACTCCCCTTTGATGTTTCTCTGTGCGCAGCAGGGACAAGTCGCTATACACCTTCACCACGAGTTTGTCTCCACCATCCGTCTCCACCAAATACACACTGTTGCAGAAACCGCTCGAAAGTTCCACTATGCTGAGCTTGACTTCCGCCTTCGCGTCGATGATTCGACGGATTCGACGTTCCACATCTTCGAAGGAACTACCGTTGACCTCGTGCTTCGCCACAGCGCGAACCTTCACGGATTGTCTCTTCTTGTTGTACCGACTAAATCTTTCATCAGGCACAAATGGCAGTTTCAGCCGCCAGGGTAACGCCGCCACGCTAAAAGCCGCGTTTGACATCACTGCACATCAAAACACTCGCCCTCGCGCGACGAGAAAACTCGCGTTCAGGACTTCCCCCGCACGCGTGCCGTCAGGCAGGGTCGGCTCGCAGAGTGTCTTGTTGTGTAACTCGTAAAAGAATATTGCAATAAACGCGCGACTTGAAACACGATTTTAGAAACAGTCGGCTTCATCGCTGACGTTTCGTCGCCGAGCCGAGACACATCGCCCCATAAAGCGCGACACGGTCCACGCGTTTAACGAGATGGATCCAATGGCGGTCGCAATGATTGCGCCTAGCATCTCGATGGTGACCGGGCTAGCTGCCACACGCCGAGGCACAACGTGTCGTGTGGACAGCTGTCAGTCGAGCGCCTTCGTTGGGAAGGCACTGCCCAAAAAAGTGCATCTGGCGGGGAGCCCGCGACGAAAATATCTCGGACTCACCGTGCGAGCCGTGCAGACGTACGTCGTCCTCCCTGCTACCTGTCTCATTCAAAGCTTGGACCTGACAAACCTCTCCCCGAATACCGCAGTCTTCCTTCTCCTGGAATATCGCCGCACGAAGCTTTCAAGAACTTCACACGACCGCACACCATCCTCGGGACTATCGTGCGTTCCCTTGCTTCTCTTTTCGTCGCGTTCCAGAAAACCAAACGTCGTTTGCCACCCGAACTTGACTGACGGTCGATTCCACTTCATCGCAGGTGAGCACAAGCTCTGTGACATTGATGGCTTGGCAATTCGGCCACGTGCTCGAGATGTTCTCGATGATGATCGCTGCCAAGCAAGCGGCGCAGGCTGTCGCGGCTGCCGTGCTGATGAACGTTGCCATTGTCGGAATCAACCAGGTGTACGATAAAAAACTCGACCGAGTAAACAAACCGTACCTTCCTATGGCCAGCGGCGCGTTCAGCTCAGATATGGCCCTTTCGGTTATCGCAGTCAGCACCACGGCGAGCTTCATGATTGGTGTCTGGAGCGGATCCAGCGCGTTGATGTGGGCGCTCGTGATCAGTCTCTTGCTCGGCATTGTGTACTCGGTTGACGCCCCCGGCTTGCGTTGGAAAAAGTCTCCGCTCCTGGCGGCGACGTGCGTTTTATTTGTGCGAGCGGTCATCGTTCAGCTGGGGTTCTTCGCGCACGCCCTCGGCCGTGAACTGACGGACTTCAACTTCCCGATAAACCTTTGGTGCGCTATCGGGTTCATGACTGTGTACGGCATTGTCATCGCCTTGTTCAAAGACCTTCCGGATATGGAAGGCGACATGAAGCAAAACGTGCGCACGCTCAGCGTTCGACTCGGGCCTTCGTTCGTGTTCAATCTGTGTTTAGCTCTTCTTTCTTTCGCGTACGGGACAGCGGTGTTCATGAGTGTCGTACACGCCCCTACCACGATGTCGCGCGTGGTAGGAGCGGTTCATTCGGCTGTCATCGTCACGCTCCTCGCGGCGTCTCGACGCGTAGATGTCGCGTCGTCAGACTCTTTGTACGACTACTACATCCGTTTCATCTGGAAGGCGTTTTATCTGGAGTACTTTCTGCTGCCCTTCATCATGTAGGTACATCGAGGTGGTAAAACGACGTAACGCAATCTTCTCTTCTCTTCTAAGTAGGTAGTCTAGCTATTAATACGGAGAAGCTATGTCTATTGTCATTCAAGCCCATTTCGCGCCTTTGAACGCGTCGATCACAAAGCCGACGCCGCAAAACAACAACTCCTCGGCGATCTCTTCCACACCTGGTGGCGCCGGCGCCGAGAAGTCGCCGAGGGGGTCAAAGTCGGCCAACGAAGAGGGAAGCTCAGCGCCGTGGTGTTGCATGGAAGGTTTCAGGGCCACACCGACGAGATCGCCTCCATGCTCGTCCGCGAACAGAAGTGCCGTGCCTCCAAGTCGCCTCTCAGCTTCCCTGATGAAGCACCGAAGAGGATCAAAACCGATGAGCATCGCCGCGCGCGCTTTGTCCGGGCCGCGGATAAGCACCTTCTCGGGCATTTTCGCAAGCTGAAGCCCGCGTTTGTTCCCGTGCTCCGCCTCAAGGAGCCCGTCGGCGTCGACCCCGAGTTCCTTGACGAGTCGTCTTTTGATCTGTTTCGAGGTGAACAGGGCGTGTTCCGGGAAAGGCAACGACGCTCTGCGCAGCTTGAGCACGATGTCGTAGTGCGTCAGCGCCGGCGTGAAGAGCGACTCCCAAGCGGCGTCGTCGCCGAGCTGCACAGCGTGCGCGTCGTTTTTCGCATTGCTCGCGTCCATACCGTTGCGGCCCTGCAGGATGGCTTTGAGACGCTCGGCGCCTCTCGACGCGAGAACCTGCGCGCGTCTTAAAACCACAGCGCCGGGTCCGATTTGAGTCCAGACGTCTCCCGAAGAATCGTACGGCGTCCAGATGCACATCGAAGGCGCGTCCGGTTCGTCCATTTTTTTCTCGAGCTCTTGCATTGCGTCGGCGGTGATCCCCACGTCCCCGTCCTCCTCGACGGCCGGGTCGACAAACAGCGGCAAGACATTCCAGGGGTGCGACGCGAGTAAATCGAGAAACCGTACGAACGCCACCTCGCGTGACGCGGGGGGCTCGAAAGCACCCGGGTGCAGGAAGAGATACGCCATCAAAAGCTCGATGACCTCTCCCTTGAAGTGCGGCGATAACATGTGTGCCGCGATCCAACGCTTCGCCACTTTTGTCGCTGGGCCGTACGCCGGAAACCGCAAATTTGCGGTTGCGATGACCCCAGCGTGCGCCGCGCCGCATATCAGATGCCTTTCAGCAGCCTCGTTATTCGCCCCTCCAGCGGTAGAGTTTATGTGCATCCGAATGGCGAAACCTTCGTGCAGTACGTCAATCGCTTCTTCCGCCACGACTGTCTGCATGGCGAAACTCGACCGAAGCTGCTCCGCGATCTTGAGCGCCATCGCAGCCTTGGTCTTGTTGATCGCCATGCTGTTATCGGGCCACCTACCGCTTCCTTCGAGCTGCACTAAAACATCGAGCGCCCTTGGGCACACGGACATGTGCTCATCGCTCCGGCCCATGCCTATCCCAGCCCCAAACGCGAGCTGATGCGGTTTCGGAGGGAACGGGTCTGTTCCGCGAAACGCGGCGCTTAGCGGTTGGACGTTCACCACCTTCAAGGGCAGGTCCTTCAGCTCTTTCATGCGCTTCGAAAGCCTGTCAAGGCTCTGCACAAGCGCTTTCGGTGATGATTCCTCCTGAATCTGTCCTTTCTTGCCTTTCAGCGCAGCATCCAGGAGGTTGCAGCTCCAATCCACCTCCTCTGCAGCGTCCAGGTTGCGCTTCATCGTGTACTCGAGCGCGAGCGCCGGAATGTGGTGGCGCTCGTGTATCGGGATGGCGTCCCATACAACGGATTCGCAAATGCGACCGTCTTTGAACCGACGCAGTTCGGCTCGGTCGCCCCAGAACGCACGAAAATCTTTCGCGAGCGCGTCATCGTCCGAGCTCGGCCCCAGGTCCACCAATCTCGAAGCGTTATCGGGATCAAGGATGATCCCCACCCAAATTGTGAAGTGTTCCTCGTCGAAAGATCCGTCCGCCATGTCTGCCTCAGAGGCTTTCCGTTTCTTCGTTGTCGGTTGCGCCGGAAAATCGAGCGCAGGTCTGATATCCGAAGCGTTGACGAACGTTTGCTGTTGCACTCGAATGATTTTCGCGCGCGATCCCAACGCTTTCGTCGCAATCTCATGGACGCGAGTCTCAAACCCGCGCCAACTGACGGCGTCAGCGTCGCACGAACCAGACGCGCTCGTCATGTTTCGATCCAACGTGACGTGCAGATGCACGTCATATCGTACTGCGGGATACATGGAACTCAAGAACACCTGTTCGAACGCGGTTCTTTCGCCACGCTCGAGAACTGCAGCAGAGAGCGCAGCTTCGTGCGCAAACTCGGCGATCGCGCTTTTTGACACGCGCGCCCCGATGTTTACGTTTCCGCATGGTCCGATAAGTACCAACGGAAAGGCACGCTTCCACCGACCCAAGGGTTGTTGCGCTGCTGCGCTGAATCCGCCAGAAAGAACTTTAGGATCAGAAAGCAAGGTCAACGCAGCCTTCACGAGTTGCTGAGTATCCATGAGAGGGCTGAGCTTTCCTCCGGTTGTCACCAGGTGGGTCATCAGCGTTGACAGCACAAAGCCTGAGAACCCGTCGGGGGCGCCGAGCATGCCGCGCCTCGCCGCCCACACCTTGAGCAGCAAGCACGCGTCCTCTAAGTGCTCCAACTCACCAGTAGCATCGCGGAGGAACTTCCCGTGCTCTTCGACGAACATGTCTTCGAGAATCGACTGGTTGTAATTCGGGCTCGGCGCGCGTTCGCCGTTGATCTCATCCAGGTTTCGCAAGTTCGCCTTGTCCGGCATCAAGCGCGATGCTGGGAACGTGTCCGCAGGAGCCGTTAAGAGCACCCGAAGACACATGTCCTTCGTTTTCGCGGCAGTCACCAGCAAACACGGCTTACGTATGTCTCCGCGGTACGCGGACATCGACACGCTCGCGACCCATTTCGCGCGGCTCAGATGTTGCTGCAGCACCTGCAGGTACGCGAACCGTTTCGCGTGGTACCGATGGTCCAGGTAATCCTTCTCCGCGTAATATCCCTTCGGCACCTCTACGGCGACATCCGCCACGGCAGAAGACGTGCCGGGAGAGATTCGTAGACATCCACCGTTCGCCACGCTCCCAGTGAGATACACGCGTTCGGGTGAGACGAATTTCACGGACGCCACGCGATCCGCTCCGGCGCCAAAGTGCGCCGGCGGCGTAAATTTTGAAGTTTTCTCTGGAATACCTGCAAGCGGAAGGGAAGGTTGGTCAGAGACGAGTCGAGTGGTCAAACACGGAGCGCCGCGTACGTGCTTCGCGCGTCGAGCTGGTCTCAGGCATATGCTTGTCATTTTAAATATTCGTCATGAGGATAGTCTGTTCTCAAAGATTAATAAGTTTGCATCACTGACCAGCGTCGACGCGCGGAAAAACGGGGAAAACAAACGATGCGAAGCGCCCCGTCCCTGCTCGCGCCAAACCGCCGGGAATCCTCAGGCATATGCTTGTCATTTTAAACATTCGTCATGAGGATAGTCTGTTCTCAAAGATTAATGTATTTGCATCACTGGATTCAGGCCGTGCGGGTGTACCGACGGCGCGCGGAGCGGGCCTCGAGTTGAGTGTCGAAAATCGTGACGAGCCCGACAGACCACGTCGTGCCGTACCTGAGAGTGCCTGCTGCAGCTTATCCACGAGGTTGCTCGCGACGCCACGTAATGCTCGGGGAAGCGATGATTCATCCTGCACAGCTTTCAGGAGCTCGGCATCGAGCGTGCCGGTGGACATCTTCAGAGCTCACGATTGGCTCGCCCCGTAAACAGGCTGGCCGGCGGCCGTGTCGCGATCAAAACGCCGCAGCGGCGGTCGAAACACGCGAGGGCAGATACTGCTGAGCGAGAGCACCGACCGACGCCCGCTCGCACTCGTTCCTCCCGAAAATGCGACGAATGCACCGACGCTACTGGCGCGCGCGCTTGTGTGTCCCGATGCTCTCGGGCGGTTCGAGAAACTGGAACCGCCGCCGCCGCCGCCGACGAAATTAACTCAAGAACGACTGGTTCGGGTGATCAGCAGCTCAGCACTCAAGCAGGCTGACTACGAACAGTGCCGTTCGCGCCTAATCTGCCTGTAGTCACTTCGACCGGCGCGGGGGCGCGGTGCACTAGGCGGGTGGGTCGGCCGAGATGAACCCCCTGACGCAGATAAAGAACACCCAGAAGGCGACCCTGAGCGAGGTGCGTCAGGGGCTGAGTGACAGCGCGTCATGGCACGCCAAGTTTGCCAACTCCGCGTATGTCTTCGCCGGCGGGCTTTCCTTCAACCTCACCGAGGGCGACGTCCTCGCGGTCTTCTCCCAGTACGGCGAGATCGTGGACGTGAACTTGGTGAGACACGAGGAGACTGGCAAGTCAAGGGGCTTCGCGTTCGTGTGCTACGAGGACCAGCGGAGCACGGTCCTGGCGGTGGACAACCTGAACGGCGCGACGGTGCTCGGGCGAACGATCAGGGTGGAGCACGTGGATGACTACAGGCTGAAAGACGAGGAGGCTGCCAAGCGAAAGGATTGGCGGTGCGGGTGCGGGGCAGAGAACTTCAAGTCGAGAGATAACTGCCACAAGTGCGGAGGACCGCGACCGGCGCTGGAGGAGCCGGCCTCCGGGTCGGGCGCAGGCGCCGCAGTGGCGGTGGATGTGCCGCCGCCTCCGGAAGGCGGCGCTCAGCGACCCGAGGCGTGGGAAGTTCCCTCGTTCGCTGCGGGGGCTGTCGACGAGGACGACGCCATGATGCGGGAGCTGAAGGCGCGAAAGGAAGCGGCGATCGCTCGAGCGAGAGCGGCGGCTGAGGGTCTGCCT
>MDSV01114079.1_pt1 | contig 19012 bp, 18 predicted proteins | sample 810851 | NCBI WGS metagenome assembly MDSV01 (sample SAMN05326640, study PRJNA326480) | marine metagenome | isolation source: seawater | place: Atlantic Ocean: North East | collected 2012 | reverse complement strand
TGAGGATGGTAAGGTTGTGAATAATTGGATTGCTTCCGTACATTGTCATAGCATAAATCGAATCTTCGATTGTTAGATTATCGATTATTGAACCACGGTTATTGGAACTGCTGTTGAACTGAATGCCTTCATGGTCCGAACCCGCGAGAGATGTCAACGTGACTGGGCAGGTTTTGGTTCCTTCAACTGTAAGACGCCCCTCAATGTAAATTCGAGCACCTGAGCCCATTTCCACATTTGTACATGCAGAAATAATCAATTCATCAAAAACCGAAACGGTGTATTCGGAGGTAACGGTAACTGAGCCAGACCAAGTGGTTTGAGAGCGAGCTTGAGCGGATTGCATGGCCGACTCGGTTTGGAATTCGTTGACCTCAGAGGCAGGAGAAACCATGCCAAGCATTGGAGTGCTTAGAAACAGAAACAGTACGAACCATACAACAACAGAGGCATGTGATTTCGTACCCATATCACCGGGTTGATGCAAACACACTTGAAGAGTTCTATTCAATGTGAAAATTCTGCTCTACAGAATGAGCAATTGTGTTCGTAATCAATAAGACTCGATTACATTTGGGGCAATTATGCCCGAGGCTTTTGTGCTGTTCAAAACCCTGCCAGCACACGAGCGCGAAGTCTATCTCTCACTCACCGGTCATGATGCGGTCGTCGAAGTTCATGCTTTGTACGGCGAATTCGACTTGTTGGTCCGATTAACTGCAGATGACTCAAACACGCTTGCAAAAATGTTGATGACTGAATTTCGTCAAATTGAAGGCGTTAAAGACACACAAACTATGATTGCAGTGGAGTATTGAGGTGAATTAAATGGCAATTGGATTTGTGTTGATAACAACAAAGCCCGGCTTTGAGAGTAAAGTTCGAAAATCCTTGGACGATATCAAATTCGTTACTGACCGATGGATGTTGTTCGGAGAGTACGATTTAATTGCACGTGTTCAAGCAGACGATGAATTCGATTTGACGCGTTGTATTGTTGAAGAAATCCGCATACTGGAAGGAATCGACGATACCAAAACGCTCATTGGAGCGGAACTTTAGTTACAATAAACTGTGGATTTTAGCCTCCAAAATCTTCGCAGCTCTTGGACATCCTGCCGCTCGAAATTGCGTTATTGCCTCCTTGAGAGCGACTTTCTGAAGAGAAGATTGCAGGTTGGACTTGCAGTGCCACCACCGTGCATGAAGACGATGAAGCAAGATACTGTTTGGAGATGAATTTGGTTTGGTGACTTGAGAAAATACTTCCTTGGCTAAATCAGGTGCAGTTTCCAGAAGCGTTTCAGTCAGAGAGAGAAGCAATGAATCACGGTGAACCCTGCTTGGTTGCAAATCGGCAATATCCAATATTTTTTTCTTAACTTCAGTCCAGTTTGTCGATGGGCTGCTCAAGGATTGCAGAAGGGTTGCTTTGGCTCCTAATCCACGAACGAGTGCGGAATCAAAAGTGCTGATGGACGAGAGATTCGTGCGAAGAGTTTCAGCTCTTTGAAAGTCAAGTTCGGCCAATGCAAGTGCATGCTGGACCATTGTAAGAGCGACCACTGTCACAGAACGTTCTGTTGATTGGGCGGGCAGTTCGATATGAGATAGATATTTTTTGACATCTTTGACTGCACCAGCCGGTATTTCAGTCGAGATTCTATCGTCAAGTCGGCGTGATGCAGCGGAGAGAGCGAGCTGGTTTTTTTGATGTGAATCGGCTAACGAAAGACCTGTTTCAATACATCGCTCAGCATCTTCAATTCGACCCTCCAAATAGGCAAGTCCCATGGCGATATGGTTGAGATCACCCTCGTCTTCGATAGAAGATAAATGGGTATGAACATGAGTTGGTTCGCACCTCTCAAGGGCTAATTTTGCAGCCAAGTAATGCAATCGAGATGACGATTTCACCTCGATAGCCTGTTCCAATAAAATCGAAAGAGCATTGCTATGTGTCGATGCGAGTTGTTGGAATGCTGAGGAACAAAATGATTCAATATTCTCTATTCGTGCATGGATTTGATGGTGCAAAAGTACAGCAAAATCATCCCCTGTTTCGGCAATTGATTCCCAATGTTTTACAGCCTGTCGATGCAAATCTATCTTCTCAGATTCTGAAAGCGATAACCTTCGAACATTTCGAACAAGGTGTTGCACCTCCATTTTCTCAGTCTTCGTCGTCCAGCGCAAGAAACCATAATCGTCCAATGTACCAATTGCATCGCTGGAATAGGCCTTAGATGCTTCAATCGGCTGAGGTAACAGCACAAGGTGGTCGATGTGCGCACGTATCGATTGCTCTAAACTAGACAAGACGACTTCTTCAACGTACGACTGCACATCAGCATCTTGTTCAGGAAGAGATGATTCTTGTTGGTACAAAAGTATAGCCAGTGGATGGCCGCCGAGGCGTTCAACGATGTGCATAGAGGCCTTGTCTTTGCTGGATGAGTTGAGCAACTTAACTGCGTCTTTCAGCGCTAGTGAAGGAATTGTAACCCGTTCGATGTCTTCAAACAAAGCGAGTGGTTCTCTACCGATAAGTATCATCTTCGGACCGTTGAAATCTTTCATCAACCGACAGAATTTGACGAACGACTCCAAGTGCCGAGGAGATATCAAATTCACATCATCAATAATGAGTACGCTGTTTTGGCTTTGAACTGCTATGTGTTGTGCTAGAGCGTGGGTATCCAAGGGTAAAGGCGCAGTGAAATTCATCGCTAAGCACAATGTCTCCATATCTGAAAATTCATTTGCAGTGGCCCATCGAACTTCGGTAGATTTGGATAAGAAGTGACCCCCAACACCAAGGCCAACGGCCGTTTTCCCAATTCCCGGCAACCCCGAAATTAACAGATGTTGGTGGACTTCCATTTTCGAAGCAATCTGCTTTACAAGTTCGAGTCGACCGTACAGAGGGGCTTCTGTTGGGGGGTCTCCTAAGATGTTGGCTTTGGAGGAACTCTTACGCGGTTTTGCATCGTTCTCACCGAGTTGTGCTGCAGCCAAACGCCCTTCATCGGTAAGATGGTAGACATTGCGACGTCTGGAGCCGCCTCCAATGACATGCGCCATTCGCTTGAAAAGGAAGCCTCGCTGTTCCAAAGAAGTTAACGGCACATTAAGTGCCGAACGTACGACGCCAAGCGCTTCACTCATGCCTGGAAGAGAAATTTCCCTTGTGACATCCCACGCTTTTTCAAGACTGGACGAGAAGTTTGCCAAAAGCCTCAACAGGCGCTCCTCAGGTAACGAGAGGTCTTCTGACACAGCACTCCCCACATCGCTCATTCCTTCTAAGTCAACCCCTTAGTGCATCAAAATTTGAAAGAAATCTCAATTTCGATTCAATTTACTGTTGCACTGTAGATGACAACTGGTGTGACGGGCTTATCGCCCCCCGAGGTGGCCACTTGAGAAATGGTCGTAACATGCTCACAACCTTCTGTAATGTCTCCAAAGACGGTATGAACGCCATCGAGCCAAGTATGTTGGTTGATGTCGTCAGGGGTTAAGAAAAATTGTGAACCGCCCGTGTTGGGTTGGGATGTTTTGGCCATCGAGATGACACAAGGATAGTGTTTCAAGCCGTTGTCTGCTTCATCAGGAACGGTCCATTCGGTTTTATCGCATGCTGCACTGTTGGATTCACTTTGACCGCTGCAGTAACCGTACCAGTCAGCAGCGTAACCACCGGTTCCATCATGATTCTCAAAATCTCCACCTTGAATCATGAAATCATCGATTATTCGATGGAATGTTGACATGTTGTAATTTCCAGCGTTTACATGCTTCACAATATTATCGGCGTGCAACGGCGCAGCAGTGTGATTTATTTGAATGGTAATCGAATAATTCGCTGTCGCATTCTCAAGGCTTTCTCCGACGTAAATGTTGAAGGTGACATTACTGTAAACTGAATCAAAATCAATATCAATGTCGCTGCTCTCAATTCCAGCAAGTTCAACGTCTTCAAGACAACCTGGAATGAGAAGAAGAAGCACGGCAAAAACAACGGTTCGGTTCATGGTAACAAATTACGGTTGTGTGCGACAGTAATGAACAATTCGATTCAACAACTAGGTGCTCAGTGAGAAGAAGTTTTGAAAATGAGCTCAAGTGAATGGGTTGCCTTATTTGGGTGGGCATCAAGGCAACATCATGCCTGTGACACTCTCTTCGGTCGATTTTCCGAAGAAGCCAGGTGTCTATCTTTTCAAATCGTCACAAGGAAAAGTGTTGTACGTCGGTAAAGCAACGAGACTAAATGAAAGAATTCGTTCTTATTTTGCCCTCAATCCTGACCGTCAAATGATACCTGAATTGGTTCGGAAATCCGAATCCATCGATTGCATGGTTACCCCCACTCCAGAAGAAGCACTGATACTTGAGAGAGAATTGATTCGTCAGCATAAACCACGATACAATTCGATGCTTAAAGACGACAAATCGTTCCCCTACCTTATACTTACAGACGAAGAGTTTCCACGAATCATGTACTCTCGTAATCCACCGAAAAACAGCAGCAGCTGGGGCCCATTTCCGAATGCGAGTGCAGCGAAACAAGTTATGCAATTGCTACGAAAGCATTTTGGAATCCGTGACAAAGATTGTAGAGGTAAAGACGGATGTCTCTCTCAACACATAGGATTGTGCAGAGGGCCTTGTGTCGATGAAGATGGTTATGCCGATATTGTGCGCACGGTAAGGAAAATCCTCAATGGAGAAGCCACTGAATTGTTGCAGGAGTTGGCTGCAAAAATGGATGAGTGTTCCGAACAAATGAAGTTCGAACATGCTGCATTGTATCGCAACCAAATTCGAGCAATTCGCAGAACAATTAGTCAACATGTCGTTTCAAGCAAGTTGTATAGAGACTGTGATGCATTGGGAATTGCAGTCCAAGGAGATCTTGCGGCAGTAGTTGTGGTCCACGCGAACAACGGTGTTGTTCAAGGACAGGAAACATGGCCAATGTTGCACAGAGGCGATGAACAAGAAACACTCGCTATGTTCGTTTCAGAACATTATGCAAACAGAACACCGCCTCGTCTACTGCTTAGCCCAGAACCTTTCGATGACGGAACCGAACAATGGCTCACCAATCGTCGTGGCTCAAAAGTCGAGGTTCGGAATCCAAGAAGAGGCGATTTAGTGACGCTTCAGAAACTCGCTCAGGAGAATGCAAAGATACAGATTACGCGCTTAGTAAATCGAACCAGTGGCTCTCTTGAACAGCGTGCTGCTGATGAAGGAGCCGCATTACTCGGACTGGAACAACTCAATCACATCGTTTGTTTCGATATGGCACAATTGCTTGGCGATGAGAGAGTTGGAGCAAGTGTATCGTTCCGGAACGGAAGACCCGATAAAAAGGAATACAGAAAATACACCATCAAAGGCGATGCGATTGATGACCTCCGTATGATGAGTGAAGTCGTGGAACGGTGGTTAAAGCGTCAAGAAGAATGGCCAGATTTGGTACTTCTTGACGGAGGTGAAACACACCTGTCAACCGTTTCAAAATTACTTGATGAACATGAAGTATCGGATAAATTTGTACTTGCAGCTCTTGCCAAAAGAGAGGAGACCGTGTTTCGAAACGGAAAACACCCTCTCGTTTTGGACAGGAAAGGGCGAGTTCTGGTTCATGCTAGAGATGAAGCGCATCGCTTCGTGAACACTTTCCACAGAAAACGCAGAGGACGTAAAAAATTGAAAGACCCACTCCAAGATGTTGAAGGGCTCGGTGCTAAAAAAATGCAGAACCTGCTCCGTCACTTTGGTGGTAGACAAGGAATCGCTCACGCCTCACTTGTTGATTTGAAAACCGTGCCAGGGATTGGGCCTTCGCTTGCAGGCCGAATTCATGCAGCACTGCATGAGTAATCAATCAGGCTTGTAATCGCCCATATCGACATGCTGGACCGCAGTAATTCCGGAATTGGAACTCATTGGAGGCTTTGGAGGAACCTGGTCATCTGAATAATCCTTCAGCGTCTCCATGTCACCATGAATACCTTTACTGTGGAAACCAGAAAGGTCAGCGAATTCAGTTGGGCTGATGCTGACTTTATGCGCAGCATTGGCTTTGGATGCATTGCGAATCTTTCTTTTGCGTTGCTTACGTTTCCTACGTTGACGAACTGCTAAGCCAAACAAGATGACGATGATCGCAATGTATTTCCACAGTTGCAAGAAGAAGAAATACCATGTAACTTGGAATCGGAATGTAATGGTGTCCTCAAAATCTCCATAAGGTACTGTGTAGGTAATTTTTTGACGACCTGAAACATTTTCCATTTCAATGTTGCCTGCAGACGAAGTAAGTTCGATAAATTTCAATCCCTTTGGCAGAGTAATCGTCATCGGACCGTTGAGGGCCAATTGGAACTCATCATTGACGAAACTGTTCATCGCGATGTCAAAGGAAAACGGATCCAGTTGTCCTTCATTTGATGGAAGGGTTAACCCAGACAATGATACAACGCTTGAGGTAAGCATGGTGCTAAATGAATGGATGACCGACACCATTGGCCAGAGAATTGTCTGCCGTATCGCACTTGTCGTGAGAGAGAGCTCGGCTGAATCTAAATTCCCAGACATCATCTCACCAAGATTTCCATCAACTGCAAGTTTAAATCGCACTTCTGGAATCTTCATCGATAAGAAAATTCCTTCATTGTCTGAAACGATATAATCGGGCTCACCAATACCATCGATACCAAATTCAATCGAGAATGCCTCCATATCGATGGTCTTGATATTCGTCGATGAATTTCTCATGTAAAATTCAGTCGCCTGATGGACAAAATCAGTGAGCACTACGCCGATTCTTTCGACAAATGCAGTTAGCCCCGCGCTAGTAAGCACGAAGGTAATGTTTTCATTACATATCGGCATGTTAAGAATCATCTCATCCGTACAGTAATTTGAAAAATTCAGAGTACGATTAAACGGTGAATCCAATCGACTGGAAATATCAATTCCAAGCCGGACTAGGTCGGATGGGATTGCTTCCATCGAAATTCTATGGTCGCCGTATTCTGGAATCCTGTCTTGAGGGATTCCGATTCTATGCATTGCTACGTTTGCATCAACGCCAAAAACAAAGGAAAGTGAACGGTCCCATTCGTTAAAATCAAACGAAAGCGCATCCATGTTCACCATACTTGTCACACAAGTCGACTGGTTGGAAAGGCAAGCTACATCGCCGTCCTGGTTCTTGATGACGTTTCTCCAATCGTATTGGGCTACACCTGAGAGAGAGATGTTCATCTTATCGTTGCCGTAAAGCGAATCCTTCAGCACGATTCGATCTGTATTCTCCATCGTTTGAATCCAAGGCGGTAGAATAATTTCAAGAGTCAATTCGCTCGGAGGAAGATTATCTGGCACAATTGCTGACAAATAACTGCTATCGAGAGCTGTCTCGACCTCGATTCCAGCGTTCATGACAAGACGGAAATCATCTGTACTGAGTACGTCAAGAACGTCTTCAACTGTCTGAACTTCATTGTTTTCTTTGAGAATATTTAGCAATGTCATGCTAAACGGTTGACTTGTTGTTCGCAGATACACGGGACTCTCATACGACATCGCTTTCGGTCCTTTCACACAGTAATACAACGGCTGATTAGGTGGAACAATCTCTGTACATCCCGAAGAGTGTGTGAAATTCAGCCCGCCTGCCGGACCGTCAATTCCCTCTCCACTGGATGAATCGGAAACCCAAGTCATAGGATTCATGACGATGGTCTCCATGCCGGCTACGGTCGAAGAAATTCCTTCGGCAATAGTGGCTACAGGAAATTGCTCAGTGACATTGGAAAGGTCGACAATGTCGTTATGGTATGCGAGTCGAATTCCATCCGATGTCACCTGTTTCATGGATGCTCGCTCAGCAACGCTCATCATCGAAATCCCCCAATCAGACATGGTTGCCTCGTCGAGATAATGCAGTGCTACTACAAAGTCAAGGGTAGCCGCTGCCTCATCGCGTAAATCGAGTTTAATCTGAATATCAAGGGCTTTTTCGTTGGTAGGAATGACAACAGTACTGGTGTCTGACCTGTTTCTGTGAACCATTTCGACCTCGATTGGGAGTCCAATATTTCCGTCGTTTACCCCTGCATTGCGGTGGTCGATTTCCCACTCACCAGCAAAGTATGCTGGAGGGCCAGCACGCGCGGCACGAGTACCGTTCGCATCAACGCTCTTGATGGTGGCATATTCTGGAGGATTGAATGAATACGAGGCTTTGTGCCCTGGCATTCCAACCAAATCAAACATTGTGGTTACTTCAGTCCCCATAACCAGCAATCCTTGATAGGAACGTTCCAAATCGAGTTCTGAGTTTGAAACGAGGTTAAACGAGTCGGGAGAGATTGTAATATCAACCGTGCTTTTGATGCAAATGGGGGGTTCAAAGGCATTGTTCACAGAATTCCCTTCGCTGGCTGCATCGGACAATTCATCGGTCGAACACGCAATAGTTGCTCCAGCATTCGTGTACGATGAAACATAATCTGTGAGCGGGTCAGTGGCAGAACCGAAACCTGACTCTACTGAATCTTTAATCGATTTATCAATTTCAGCAATGAGTAGGTCTTGGACCCGAACAGTCCCGATGACGGTATTGAACTGGTCCCGGATGAGATCGGCTGGCGCTCCATCATTCGCATCCAGCCCGTCACTCGCAAGTGCTGCTTGAATTGCAGGGATGCTATCCAAACCAAGTGCAGAACGATTGAATTCACGAATTGCCCAAACCAATTCAAGGCTGATTGTAGATGTATCTTGAAGGCTAAAATCGTACGTCCCCTCAATCCAATCTTGGCGTAGAGGAGTAAGGTCCTCATTTGAATCGTATTCATCGCAATCGGATTGACACGAAGTCATGTTCGCTGCTGAGACCAGAGGCGCATACAGGTGCAAGGTCATAACAAGAACCAAGAACACGGATGTGTAATTACCGAGGCATTTTGGTCGCCCGCTCAACCCCGACATGGTTCGCTGTTGTCACGCCATGTTCAAAGTCGTTACTCTCTACGGACTCGATATGGCTGACCGTTACGACCGCACATCATTTGGGCTCGCAGCCCTTTGTGAGGTCGAAAATGGTGAAATTTTGCATAAATTTCTTGACAAGAATAAGATGATGGATTCGTCTTGGCGTCCTAAACGAATTGCATCAAAACTCGCCATACCACTGTTAGCAAATCATGAACCCAATCAAGTTCAAGAAATTGTTGATTCAAGTCTCCGATTCAATGTCGAAATACAACATATTGAATTCGAGAAAGCTGAGCTCTCCAACAATCCTCACGAACAAATGTATCGCACAGTATCGCGATGGCTTGAGTCGGAGGTTGACGACGTTCAAAAACCACTATTCTTATCCAAAATCCCACATAAGTGGGAACGATTTGATGATTTGATTGTTCTTCAACAAAATGCATTCTCATCAACGGAATGGAACATATTTCTTCAGAACAAAGAGACTGACTCTCGACGAGACTTTTGGCGAGATATTGCACACTCCCTTGGCGGTAAACGGCTTGCTCGACAACATCCAATTGCGTCCGACAAGTTGAGGAGTTCTCAAACCGAACTCCTGTACGGTGATTCAGGATGGGTTGAATTCCTCGATCACGGTGTCCGTTTTGGCTTCGATGCCACTCAAGTCATGTTTTCATCTGGTAATGTCACTGAACGAAGGCGAATTGGTTTAATTCCAATGAACAATGAAGTGGTTGTCGATGCATATGCTGGAGTTGGTTATTATTCTCTTCACATGGCAAAGCGAAGCTTAGCCAAAGTTGTTCATGCATGTGAACTGAATCCCAATTCGATTAAAGGACTGAAATGGGCAACAGAAGCCAATAATCTTGAGGAATCTATTGTCATTCATGAGGGTGACAACGATGAAACATTGCCAAAGCTCTACGGTATTGCAGACCGTTGCCACCTTGGCCTACTTCCATCCTCTGAGCCGGTATGGGAACACGCAATTCAATGCCTAAAAACAGCTGGCGGATGGTTGCACATTCACATGAACGTTGATGATTCAAATATTGATGCGTGGCGTGATGAAACGCTTGTCAAACTTCGTAAGTTTGCCAAAAAACACAATAGAAACTGGAAAATTGAATCGCCGCATTTAGAGTCTGTAAAATCGTACTCTCCCCATGTGCATCATATCGTTCTTGATGTCCATTGCTGTGAAAAGAAACAGTAGGTTACTCAATCAAGACCGCATCCAGCGTAAGATTCACATCTTGTTCTTCAAGAGAGAGAGGCGGGTCAATTCGGGCAATGTACAAACAAACAATGACCACCAACAGGGCAACGATGAAGCCACCCGAGAACAAAGCACCAGAAGAATCCTGCAAAAATGCGAACAAGCCCCCACTCTGTTCTTGGGTTTGGGAAATACCTCGAAGTGTACCATCGGGGTCAGACACACCAACCAAATCGACCGTCACAATGAGGACTTCATTTACAGGACGCCCAGCGAACGAAAAGGGATTTTCAATATCTTCGTCACCGGTGGGGTCATCCGATGTAGGCACAGTTGCAATGGCCCGAACATGAGACATCCCATCACGAACGATACCGAATGTAGCGTAGCCGCCATCATTTCGATTCTCAGGGTCAAGGCCATGAGCCTCTGTTTCAGCAATGTACCACTGAGAATCTGCAGAATCTTGTTCCTGACCTCGAGCCATGCCGATGGCGCCATCGACATGCGACAGGTTATCATCGTGCTCAAGAGGAATCGTCGTTCCAGTACCACCGCTTCCACACTCGGGATTTGTAACCGGATAGAATCCTAGTTTCTTACAAGTTGGATCTCCGGCTTGAGTCACAAAATCATCGATGACACGATGGAAGAATATACCGGTGTAAATATCTGATTCGATGTTCTTAATCATGTTCGATGTCGTAATGGGTGCCCATTGTTCAAACAATTCAAGAGTAATTGTACCTGACATTCGACTTGCTCCAAGTTCTGGAACATACGATACATGGATTTGAAAAATAGCATTTCCTTGATATGTCTTGTTCATTGGTGAGGCTTCTTCGACAGGACCGTCGTTCCATCCAAGTGGGTCGATACCAACCGATCTCCAAGCAGGTTGTTCGTCATCTGCGCTCGCAAAACCGATTCCACTTGTGCTCATGAGTACGAAATTGGCGACAATAAGTATTGCAAATCGCCCTCTCATGGTACGGCGAGAATGTTATCCCCAATGAATCGCTCGCTTTTTCGTGAATTTCATCGGCATTCTCAAAAGTTCATTCAAGTTGAGAGGTTCATGAGTGATTTTACATTTCTAGGACAGAAGATTCCAAAATTGACGATGTTGGTTGGTGGTATACTGGTATTGGAAGGCATCGGATTTTATTTTGCAACCGGGATGACCAGTTTTACATCGATGATTCCTGCTGCCTTCGGAATTCCATTGATTGCAATGAGTGTTATGGCAACTCGTCAACCAGAACGTTCACACTTTTGGATGCACATTGCAGTGGTTTTCGGCCTACTGACTTTTTTGGGCGGGGGCATGGGACTCCAAGGCCTTGCTACCGGCGACTACAGTGAATCAACAATTGCACAATTGCTTATGCTGGTAATTGGTGGAGTCTACACTTTTGCATGTATTCGCTCATTTACCCATGCACGAAAAGCACGTGAAGCAGCAAATCAAGCATGAACGCTCAAGCGTCATGCTCTTGATGGTTAATGCTCTGGGATGAGCATGGCTGGGGACCAAGACGATGATGTCGAAGCGGTCTTGGATGCCATCGTCGTTACTTCTTTCAAGTCAAGCGAGAGTCAAGGTCGTCGACAATTGAACATCTCTGCAGCCTCAACTGCTGCTGTTGCAGTGGTGTTTTTGTTGTTAGCGATGTTCGTTGGCGAGTCAATTGTCAAACAGACCATCGAGGAGGATTTTGGTGGCGACTGGTGGGACACTCCTCTCCAATTGCGACATACCATGGATATTCCTATGGACACTCTTCGGGCAAAATTGCCGGATGAGGGGGATTACGAAGCAATGCCCTACACAGAGCACTTCATTGAAGTCGAATTGCCTGCGAGCGAACAGGATGCCGGTTTTCCTGGACCTGCATTGATGCATATTGCACTGTGGCTACCGAATGTTCCTGAGGGTGTCAAGATTCCAGTCATCATGACCATTCACCCCTACTACGATTTTGGCGGTGAAGGATTGCCTGGAATTGGAGATGATTCCTCACCCAACACAATCCCCGACGGGGGAGTAGGGAAATGGGTGTACGACACATTCCTGCCACACGGTTACGCCCTCGCTCAAGCCTCGACATTTGGGACCGGACAATCCACACACTGCCAAGATGTCAAAGGACTCGGTGAGCAAACCGGAATACAAGCTGCTACTGATTGGCTTGGACAACAAAATTGGTCAAACGGAAACGTTGGACTGATGGGTAAATCCTACGCAGGTACCACCAATTGGGAGGCTGCTCAAAATCCATCCGAACATCTCAAAACCATTGTTCCAATCTCTGGGTCAATTGGCGTTCAAGAAATGTTCTATCGTAACGGCTCGTCTGAAGCCCGCGCTATGGGGTATGACGCTGCATACCAAGCAGCAACAACCGACCTCACCACCGATGATATGCGGGTTTGCAGTGATGACCTTGTCGGCCCACTGAACCCTTGGAGTACTTGGGGATGGGCTGAGTTTGGTGGCGCAGAATGGTCCGATTACTGGGACGAAAGGAGACACTTGCCCGATGTTCTTGCCAACTACCAAGGCAGTGTCTATATCGTCTGGGGACTGCAAGACTGGAATGTGGACCCGTATCACGCTTTCCCAACGTATCAATTGTTACGAGATGCTGGAATTAATGCCAGAGCAATTGCGGGCCAGTGGGCTCACAATTATCCGGACCAACCGGACCGTCACAACGAACTTTCATCCGGTTACGGCAAAGAAGCCTATCCAAACATGAGCAGAATGGATTGGGCTGTTGAATTGTTTGGTTGGTTCAATTATTATCTCAAAGATATTGGAGAAGAACCGGAACCAATGGTCCAAATTCAAACCAACGACGGTCGATGGCACGTTGAAGAGACTTGGCCTCCAGAAGATGCATCGATACTCTTGCAAGACCTTGAAAGTGATTGGAGTGGTGCAAGTGGTACCGTGAATGGATTTGGCTCCTCGGTTACGATGACAAGTCCGGTCTTTGAAAATGAAACACATATTTCCGGCCTCCCAACCCTTCACTTGGACGTATCAACTCAGGTGTGTAACGGAGGACAAATTTTTGCAACATTGTATGACGATGATGCGAATCTACGGCTTGGACACGCAACCATGGACATTCGATACAGGGATGGGGGATACGATGCAAAACCGACCGCTCCAGCCAGCAGTTACACCATGCTCATGGAATTCAACCCCCTCGATGTGATTCTTCCAGCTGGCCATGCTCTACGCATTGAATTGACCGAATCGGGTGAAGACTACCTGCCGGGACCGTGTGCATCAAATCCTGCCGGAGGGCTTTCAATAAACGGTGGAACCGTAGGACTACCAATTATCGAACGTCCCGTTTCTGATGAACGATGGTTCCTTGCACCTGCGTGGTGGGACCAACAACCTATACCCTCATAAAACGGTGATTTTGTCACGCATGCAGTGTGAAAATGCTAAAGCCTCCGCATACAAACGGATGAAACATGGCTAACCCCCAGGTCAGCGATGCAAGTTCGGTTCTGCTGAGTGAACTCGGAAATATTGGACCGATTCTAGGACCAATAATGCTGGCAATTTCCTTGTTTTTGATGTTTAAAGGACACGAAAAATTGCAGTTGGTCGCTGGAATTACCGGGGCTGGAATCGGTTTTGTCTTGACCCCGCTTGCCTACACTCAGATGGCTGAGTATGGATTTGAAATACGCCAGTTATACATTATGTTGCTCTTGATTATAGCGTGCGGCGGGATTATGTCGGCAACCATCCAAATGAGCATCCGTATTATGGCTGGATTCGTTATTTACATCAGTTTTGCAGGACTTTTCGAATTCATGCAATCAAAAGGAGTTGAGGTCGTTGAAAGTGAACTTATCCAAGGTACGATGGCAATTGTTGCCTTTTTCTCTGTTCGGTGGATGAGAAATATTCTCCCAATATTTGTCTCAGCCCTGCTCGGTTCTCTCGGTGTAATGGGTGGAATGCTCTTGCTTAATGGCAGTCCGTTAACCTTGATGACAACCTCAAACAATTCAACTTTGATGATGATATTTGTTCTGTTTACAATTAGCTTCCTCTATCAATACAAAGAAATTAAACACAAAAAGAAGAAGCAAAACGCTGACCCTAAAATGCCTCAAATGCAGCAAGTTGGTACTCGTGGACAGGTTAAAACTCGAACTCGAAGAGGGGGAGACCTACCGGATTTGCGAGACTTCTCATGAACGGTTGTTCAATCATCGTAAGGTTGCCAATCTTCTTGACCTTCTTCCCGATACCACCAGTAGCCATCTTCATCTTCAAACCATTCGACACCGTCCTCATCGATTGAGTAACCTTCGAGGTCTTCTTCTTCTTCATCCTCGACAACCTCTTCCTCAAAACCGGCATCAGAATTTGGATCGACCAAACCAGTCTCTTGACTGATTTGTTGCTTCAAGCGCTCAAGTTCTTCATCTGCGTCGCCAAAAACACGATTTTCCGTTCGAATTTCGGCTTGGTGATCCCCTTTTCGGATTGCGTCATCCGATTCTGCGAAGAAATCCTCTGACATTCTAGCCTTAAATTCATCAAACTCATCACGCCCATAACTTCCTACAAACTCGTTACCTTTCGCTTGCATAAGTTCATCCAAATTCTTTCGCTTGCCAAGTTTGAGTTCCGGTGCATCAGGAACCGCACCAGCATAAAAAGAATCTTCATCTTCGGAGAGTTTTCCGAAAGAGCGACCTTCAGGATCGACCTCTTCGATGGATTCGATGATGAGGTCATGCTCTTCTTCATCGATGTTTTCTTCCTCATAGTTTTGACCGACAATGTCGACAAGTTTGTTCAGTTTTCGAGCGAGTTTTCGGTCGTCATCCTCATGTTCGGAAACCAGTTTGTCAACTTGCTTGAGTAGACGCTCGTAAGGAGTACCGGTAATCGCGCCGATGAAACGACCAAAACCGCCTTTCTTCCGCGCCATGTTCATCGTTAGCCCGACCCTCTTCAAAGGTTTTCTCCCAACTTGACCGCTGCCTTCATTCATCATTGCCCACTGGCACCTACGATTGCGATGGTCGAAGCGTGGTTGGAGGAACTTATGGTGACTTACAACCAAGAATCCTACGCCTCCAGAGATGCGTATACTGCACAAATCCATTTACCAGGACACTTGTTTGAAAAACTGGTTTGGTGGGCATTGCAAGCACTGCCCGATGAAATACTCGTGGGGATGGACATCAATTCTGAAGCCCCTCATAACCAGGAGGTGGAACTCAAATTCCGAGGCAGTGAGCACACGGAAGGGCTTTTCCAGGGTCAGGGTTTCATTATCGGAGAAGCACACATAGTCAACAGAGGCGATTCATACTCTGTTCATCACCTTCCTGAAGACTGGACTGATGATATGTTTTCAACTTCGCGCGGTTCACGTGCTGGCAGATTTACTCATTGGCTGCACACCCACCCGAATGCTCCAGCAATACCGAGCCACGCTGATGCAGATGCCGCTCAAGAAACATCTGGAGTGGATATGATTCTCGGCCTACGATTCTCCCCCGAAGGGCCATTACCTTGGTTTGATGATGTTGAAGGAGTTCGTCGAAGGGTTGGTTCAAAGGCTGAACTAGTGAAGACAAAAAGAAAACGAAGGTCGTTTTTTGCTCGTCAAGAACTCAAGATACTCGGAGTTGCTCCGAGTGGTCACAAAATTCATGAAATCCAATTGATTGCTTTTCGAAAGAACGGGCTAGGAATAAACGTGATTATGGTTGACGAAAACGATTACCCTTACGGTTGGGAAAATCTGTCATGAAGAGCCTTCGGCCAATGCCGAGTAAATTCCATCGAGTCGATTGGGATTCACATCAAAATCAGCTTGTCCAATTCTGGATTGGGAATGAAGTTCAATCGTGCAAGATTGTTCGCTAATGGGAATGACTGCAATGAAGACATCGTCTGGAATCCTCCAAAATATGGTTTTCTCAACAAAGTGAATGTAGTGACCGGTTGAATCGTTGCCGGTCTGGTAAAGTATTGAGGTTCCCGAATCATCAACGTAGTCAAGTGCTTTTTGCCAAACCTGTTCAACAGGTTGGTTGATGATTACTGAAGTGTTTTCATCCATACGATAGACATCGTTCTCGCCCAAATGCGCACAGTTTGATGCAGTGAGTTCGCATGACGGCATAGATTCAAACGCTTTGTTCGGTGCTTCAACAGCAATCCATGCCTGGCACAAAAGCCACGGTGAAGCAAGCAAGAAAGCGAGGATTAAACCGTTTTTTTGGCGCGCAGAAAACTCCATGCATGACCCTCAAAACTCTAGGAGACGAGTCCATCTATGTTCTTGTTTCTGATACACAATTGGAACACCAGTGGGTACCTCAAGCGAGAGTACTTGTTCGCGTGAAAGACCTTCAAGATCCATGATGATGCTACGAAGTGAATTCCCATGTGCTGCTACAAACACGTTCTTTCCATCTTCAAGAGATGGAAGAATCGATTCTGCAAAGTAGGGTAAGGTTCGTTTTGCAGTCAACTCAAGACTTTCACCGCTTGGTGGAGGTACGTCGTAAGAGCGTCTCCAAATTTTCACTTGCTCATCGCCGAACTTCTCTCGAGTTTCTTGTTTATTCAAACCTTGTAGGTCGCCGTACATTCGTTCGTTCAGTTTCCAAGATGCGAAAACAGGCAACACTTGAGACGAATCAGCATCGGTGTTCATTTGAGCCCAAGCTGCCATTTTTCCTTCATTTGAGGAAAGAGATTCCGATGAGGCTTCGTATTGAAAAATTGGAGTTTGAGTTGACTGATGCTGACTAAGAGCAAGCATAGCCGTCATTTGGGCACGAATCAAAGCAGAAGTGTGAACTTCATCAATCGGCAAATGACTTATTTTTCGACCGCCATCAAGTGCTTCGTCGATTCCTTTTTGAGTTAAAGGAACATCAACCCAACCTGTAAACAGATTCGCAGCGTTCCACATTGATTGACCGTGTCGCATGAGGATGAGCAGTGACATAGGGTTCCCTCGGGTGCAGGGTTAAGTCCATTCTCAATGAACATGGCGATGAAATTAGAAGAGAACTGGCAAGTATGCCAAAATAAACAGCGGAAGAATGCCCATCGAAAGATCTCGTAAAAGCAACTTCAGTAAAGTGAGGGTGTTGACACGAGCAATCTTGTCAAATTCTTCTTGCATTTTTTTATCGACTTTGTCAGTAATTTTACCGGCTCCTGCTTTGGCAACCTCTACTGCAGCACCGATGGCAAGACCTGAAAGAAGACCCTGCGGCGATAATTTTCGTACAGCAAAAACTCGAGCACCCCATACTGCGAGTGAACTTTTTGCTACACTTTTACTCGTTTCTTTTAGGCTCTTTGAATTCTCTTCATCGGTTTTCTTGTCCTTTCCTGAAAATTTGTTCAACCATCTTCGCAGTCCAATACCAGCATCCGCTACCTTTCGAAGTTTGGAAATGTCTCTTTTTTCAACTGCTTTCATCATCCGACGTACACGACTTATTCGCAACAAATCAAAGAATATCCACATGAACAAGAACAACAACAGCATTGCTGAACCTGTGTTTGAAACTTCACTCCATTTCTGCCAGCCGAGCGGATCACTGGTCAGTCGGACCAAATATACCAGTAAAGGTGGAATGCTGAATGCTAGCATCTCATTAATCGCAAGGATTCCAAATCCTTTAACCGGTAATTCACGAATTTGTTTGAGTGCCCATCCAGAATGCGGAGCAAGTTGGGCAATTGCCTTACGGAACGGAATTGCCAAGAACAACATCCGAAGTATCAACGGTAGCCAAATGACGACCAAAACATAACCATCCCACGGACCGGCCGGTGGGATTGAGGGAAATTGAATCGGAGTCGCCATGAAAGTTGATTTGTGCACCTGTATTCAAAAGAATCCCATTAAATCTCTAAAAATTCGACAATAGAAGTCCTCATCAATTGGAACCACTTCGGACATGCATGACCTTTACTCATAACATGGCGGATTGGCTTGGATTCACCATCGACAAAGAATGGATGGAGGAAAACATCCGCTGGAAAGATTTCGGTACAGGTGTACGCCTTGGACGACTTTATCGAGAAGACGCTTGCTCTCTGGTCCTGTATGAAGCGGACACCGATGTTACCGTGGATGCTTTCATGCCACACAGCCATCCTGGTGGAGAAGCATACATCGTCCTTGAAGGCGAGGTTTGGGACGAAGATGGAACCTATCCTACCGGCTCTCTTGTATGGATGAACCGTGAGACGACACATACTCCGAAGACACGAGGAAAGACACTCATCCTTGTTCTGTGGCCAGAAGGTGTCAAATCAGCGTGAGATGATTGTATGGCAAAGGAAATACTTGTTCTGAAAATTAGCCAATCCTGGCGCAGGGGCATGAGTTCCCTTGAATTGTATGAAGCCACTCGGCGCTCTTGGAAACTTTCAGCTCCTCGAATTGCAAAGGTCGATTTGGTGTTATGTGTTGCTGAAAATGAAGTTCGTGAGGCATACACTGTGGAGCAATGGATGCTTTCAAGCGATGAGGGAAGAAAGGAATTCATCGGCCATGTTGCATCTCAAGAAATTCGAAACAAATGGGTTGGAATGGATTCGACAGGGATTGAATCTCGATACGGAGTTGCCAGATACATCAGTGAATGATTACTCTGTGAGATCGTATTCACCAGAAATGAGCATGCCTTCAAACAAAAATGGCCCTGCAGGAACCACTGCGGCAATAAAAC
>MDSV01239612.1_pt1 | contig 19013 bp, 20 predicted proteins | sample 810851 | NCBI WGS metagenome assembly MDSV01 (sample SAMN05326640, study PRJNA326480) | marine metagenome | isolation source: seawater | place: Atlantic Ocean: North East | collected 2012 | reverse complement strand
CATTATTAATATCTATACCATAATAGTGAAATTTTTTTAATATCAAATGGTGAGATTGTAACTTTTGAAATAACCTGCCATATCCACAACCAACATCACAGAAGATTGCATTTTTCAAATTTTTAAAACTTAAAACAATATTGATAATCATTTCCAACCTGAGATCTTGTGTAAATGTATTCTTCCAAAAAACACCTTTAGGAGTAGCTCCATATTTTTTAAAGCGAATTGAATATATTTTTTTTATTCTCTGTTCAATAATTGAAAAGTTTAATTTATCAATGAACGACATTAGAACTCATTTATTATAAAATATAAGATTTAAATTTAATTATCTAATTAAAAAAAGTTTTGTGTTCAGAAGTCTCTGTAATTAACATATGACCGGGTGTATGAGTTATACATAAGGGTATCTTTGCTTCCATAACTGCATTTTGAGGTGTAACACCACATGCCCAAAAAAAATAATTTTCATCATCTTGTTTTAATCTTGGTGGATCTCCCCAGCTAGGTTTTAAAATATCCACTATGCCTATCTTGTCTGGTTTGCCAATATGAACTGGACTTCCATGAGCTTGAGAAAACTTTTGAGAAATCTTAGTAACTTTATTGACATGACTATTTTTAAAAATTCTCATTGAAACAACCATGTTGCCCCCAAAATCACCGCTAGGGAAATTTTTAATAGTCGTTTTATACATAGGAACAATCTTATTATTTGTTATATGATCTAATTGTAAATTATTTTTTAAAAGCTCATGTTCAAAAGTGAAAGAGCACCCAATAGCAAAAGCTACATAAGAATTATCCCAGTAATCTTTTAAATTTTTTACTGAATTTGTAAGTTTTCCATTTTTATAAATATTATAACTGGGAACGTCATATCTTACATCAATGTTTTCCCCCAGTTTTCTAAAAAAAGGCTCACCAGTTTTTGTTATATCAACTAAAGGACATGATTTTTTATTAAGATTACAAAAATTTGTAAAATCTTCAGAATATTGTTTTGGCAATATAACAATATTAGTCTGAAGTTTATTTTTAGCTAAACCAGCTGTATGTCCTATGTATAAATCATTTCTAATATATTTACGTATATCAGTTGAATTTAAACTTTTTGCCTTTTCAAAGTTAATTATTTCCATAATGCTTCAGATTTTATTATCTTTATATTTATTTTTCCAAAACTTTTTTAATTTATTTATAATTTCTATATGCTTATTGTCAAATTTTGATAAATCTGAAACTTCACAAAAATGTTCAAAAATTAAAATTTTTTTATATTTAGATTGCAACATCATTGTGTTCCGATCTAATTCTCTCTTATATGCTTTTTTTCTAAATTTAAGTGAGTCATTAAATAATATAGTTTTTTCTTTAAATCCATATTTGCCAGTATTAAATAATTGAAAAGAATAGTTAACTATATTGCTCTTATCTATTTTGATGATCTTTTTCTGCTCATAAAAATTATGTTTTAAGAAGAAAAAAATGTAATTTTCATTTATTTTATCTACTTCTTTTACAAAATATTCTGGTGTTTTTTCACAAATTAAATATGTACCATTAAGTGTCACACTGGAAAAAACAGGAAAATTAATAATAATAAAAAATAATGTTATAAAATATTTCATATTTAAACTTTTAAAAATTTCAATTATATACTTATTTACGTATAATTTATAAAATAATTTAAATTTGAATATGATTTAAGTATTGAGATTTTTCTTTAAAGGAGCAAGTTTTGGTTAATTTTAGTTTTTTTTCTGAAAAGGAAGTTCAACGTTTAACTAATGCAAATAATAATAAAAACTATCTTCATCTAAATACTGATTTTAAGGGTTTTAAAGAAGTAATGGATATAAATAAACTCAATAAAATTATTTCCATGCCTGGATTGTGGCATAGTCAAAACTTTAAAATGGTTCTAGATAGAAATGCAATTAGTTTTAATAAATTCGTTACTGATGGTGAAAAGCTAGGTTTTTCAAAAACATGTCCAGATCCAATAATAGTTCAAGATTATATTAAAAAAGGAGCATCACTTATTTTAGATGATATAATTTATGTTGTAAAAAATGTAAAAGATTTAGCATCTGAGTTGCAATATATAACATGGGGTAAGTGCCAAGCCAATTTATATTTTTCAATGCAAAGCCATCAAGCTTTTGGTCCTCATTATGATACTCACGATGTTTTTGCTCTCCACTGTGATGGAGAAAAAGTATGGAATATTTATGAAAACGTAGAAGATAATCCAATTAATCATCCAATATTTAAACCTTCTTTAGATGAAAGAATAGAAAAAGCTGGAAAAATTAAGGAACAAGTTCTTCTTAAGCCAGGAGATCTTCTATACTTACCTAGAGGACAATATCATGATGCTCTAGCATCAAAAAATGGAGCAATTCACATTGCTTTTGGAATAAATTATATGAAACCTATAGATATGATGCAATTTATTTGGGATCAATTAGTGGTAAATCCATATCTTAGGTCTGACATAAAAAACTTAAAATCTATATCTGATGTTCACGAAATTAATAAAAAAATATCTAGAGAACTAGATAAAATTCTTAATGATAAAAATCTTTTTCTGCCTATGCTTAATTTTTACAAAGAATTTCCATATAGTTTTGTAGATTATGATTTAAAATCTATAGTTGCAGATGGTGTTCAATACAAAATTTCAGATTCAATTAAACTTTCTAATCAAAACGGTCAAATGATTATTTCAAATGGGAAAAACTCTGTGCCAGTTCCAAAAAATTTTGAAGAGTTAACCAACTTTTCTTTCAGTGAAAAAAATATAAGTTTTAAGAAGCTAAGTGAACACTTTAAAGATCTTCCAGAAAGTTTCATCGATGAATTTATCGGCGCTATGAAACAAATGAGGGTTTTTAGCTAAAATAAGCATTCAGGTTTAGCTATTTGGAGCGGGCGAAGGGATTTGAACCCTCGACCCCAACCTTGGCAAGGTTGTGCTCTACCCCTGAGCTACGCCCGCATACTTGTCGTTATAAATGTTAAATTAATTGCTATCAAGTAAATAATCAAAGCATTTTATTTATTAAGAGATGTATATTTTTACATACGTAAGTAATTTGATCTAAACTTAAATATGGATGCATTGGTAATGAGATAACTTTTTTACTTAAAAAGTTTGTGTTTTTAAGTCCATCAGAGCTAATCGGGAAGTTTTTATATGGCTTTTGTTTATGAAGAGGAATGGGATAATAAATAGCAGTTGGTATTTGTTTTATTGACAATTTTTTAATAAGAAGATTTCTGTCAACTTTTTTTGGTAAGACAATAGTAAATTGAGCCCAATTACTCGTTGAATTAGAGATTAATTTAGGTAAGGTTATTTTGGTTTTAAGTTCAGTGAAAATTTTAACATATTGTTTGGCAACTTTATTTCTTAAATTAAGTTCAGTTCTAAAAATTTTTAATTTTTCAATTAAAACTGCTGCTTGAATAGAGTCCATTCTACCATTCATTCCTAGCCGCTCATAAGTATATCTATCTTTTCCCATACCATGTAAATGAGCCGAATACGCTACCTCATAGATTTTTTTATTATTAGTGAATAATGCACCTCCATCACCATAACATCCTAGTGGTTTTGAAGGAAAAAATGATGTCGCAGTAACTTCTGCTAAGTTACCTACAGGGGTTCCATTAAAAGTTGCACCTAGAGATTGAGCAGCATCATCCAAAACCCATAAATTATTATTTTTTGCAATTTTATTAATTTCACTCATATTGCATGGTTGGCCAAATAATCCAACTGTCATAATACCTTTGAGTTTAATTTTATGTTTTTTTGCAGTTTCTATACTTGATAGAATTGAGTTAGTACAGATATTGAAGGTGGATTGTTCAACATCAACAAAAATAGGTACTCCACCTAATAAGGGAATAACTTCGGCAGAAGAAGCAAAAGTAAAAGATGGGACTAAAACACCTTCTCTAGGTTTTAACCCTAAGCCAAGCAGACTGAGTAAAAGAGCGTCGGTACCACTAGAACAACATAGGACAAACTGAGAGTTACAGAATTTTGATAATTTTTTTTGAAGTTCAATAATTTCTGGACCCAAAATATACTGTCCATGATCAAGAATTTTTCTAATTCTGTCTTCAATTTTATTTCTAATCTTTAATTGTTGTGATTTTAAATCTATAAATTTTATCATCTTACGTTTTTTACTATTTATATATTATCTTCAATCATTGACATAACTTTTTGAACCATTAAAGCTTCTTCTTGATTTGTCAAAGGTTGAATATTTCTTTTTATACAATTTAAAAAGCTTTCTAGCTCTTTTTTGAGAGGTTGCTCTTCTTTTAAATCAATATAAGTACTTTTCCCATTTATAATTCTAAGTTCATTGTCAATCTTGGACTCGTTCAAACATAATTTTTCTTTCCAATCTTTTGTATCATCAAAAATTAAGCTTCCATTGGATCCTAATACACTGAATCTATGCTCTTTATAGGGGCTCATCCAATCAACATTTATCACAGCAGTTATATCATTATCAAATAATAAAATAGCATTAATAGAGTCTGCAATATCGTTTGATTTTTTAAACATAGCATTAACAGAAATTTTTTTTGGTAGACATTTAGTTATACCTAAAATCATAGAAATGTCATGTGCAGCTAAATCATAAATTACAGATTCAAATTTTCTTATGGCTCCAAAATGCATTCTATTAGCTTTTATATAAGTTATATCACCTATTTGATTTCTTGCTACTCTATCTTTCAAGTCTATAAATCCATTATGGTAATTAAGCAAATGACCAACGAAGATAATTTTTCTATTTTGTGTAGCAGTTTCAACTATTTTTTTAGCTTCCTTTATTGACATGCAAAAAGGTTTTTCAATAAAAACATGTTTTTTTTTTTTTATTGCTTCTATTGCAAGATCTTTGTGTGTGTTTGGAGGGGTAGAAATTACTACAGCATCCATGTCAGTGTCATTTAAAATATCCTCTACTTTCGAACATTTTTTTGAATTAGGTATAGGTAATTTATCTACTAAAACTTGATTAATGTCGTATACTTTATCAAGGACATTCAATTCAAAGAGATTGCGGATAATGTTCGACCCCCAATTACCACATCCTAAAACACCAATTTTCAAATTTTTCATGACATTACTTTATTAATATATGTATTGAATATACTCTGAATTTAAAAAGGTCAATTGTAGTATTTTGAAATATTTTATAATTAGTAATGCTTGAATTAGTTTTAAATTTAATCATATGATAAGTATAAAGGAGACTCTGACGTGAATGAAAATTTTTCTGAAAATAATTTAAATGTGAAAGATGTTGACGCTAACAACTTTATGAGTGAGGTTATTGAAAGATCTAAGGAAAGGCCTGTAATCGTTGATTTTTGGGCTCCTTGGTGTGCACCGTGCAAACAATTAGCTCCAATTTTAGAAAAAGCAGTTTCCCTTGCTAAAGATAAAATCTCTTTAGTGAAGATAAATATTGATGAAAATCAATCAATAGCGGCACAACTTCAAATTCAATCCATACCAACTGTATATGCTTTTTTCCAAGGTCAAGTTGCAGATGGTTTTCAAGGTAATGTTGCTGAAAGTGAAATAACTGATTTTGTAAAAAAAATTACCAATTTAGTTGGGCCTGGACAAGAAGTAGAAGAATTACTTGCTTCTCTAAATATTAGCCTTAAAAACAATGATTGGGATAATGCAAAAAGTTTAGCATCTGATATATTGAAAATTGATAATAATAATAAAGAAGCTTTTGTAGGATTAATAGAATCACATATAGGTTTAAAAGAGTTTGATGAGGCAAAAGAAATTGTAACTTCATTAGATGAAAATTTAAAGAATGATGGAATGATATTGGATGTAATAAATAAAATAGAAATTACAGAAAAAGCTTTTTTAGCTAGTTCAGAAATAGAGCCATTGAGAAAAAAGTTAAAAGAAAATCCGAACGATCTTCAATTTAATTTAGAATTAGCTATAGCGCTTTTTGGCGGTGGTAATGTCATGGAAGCTTATGATCTTTTAATATCTTCCATTAAAAAAGACTCTAACTGGAAAGAACAAGCTGCTAGAAAGCAATTATTAGAGTTTTTTCAAACTGCTGGATTGAATTCAGAAGAGGCTAAAATTGCAAGACGAAAACTTTCTTCAATCTTATTTTCATAAAAAAATGCTGTATAAAAATCTTCCAAATAAAATACCTATTTTCCCTTTAAATGGTGTAATAATGCTTCCAGATACAACTTTACCATTAAATATTTTCGAGCAAAGATACTTAGCCATGGTAGAAGACGCACTTAAAACAAATCATAGAATGATAGGCGTTATACAGCCAAAGAAAAAAACTAATAAAAAGGATTTATCTGTTCATATAATTGGGTGTGTTGGCAAAATAATTAAATTTGAAGAAACTTTGGATGGAAGATATCTTATTTCTTTAAGAGGTATATCTAGGATTAATATTATTAATGAAAATCTTACAAAGGATGGGTACTTAATTTCGGACATACACAATAACAATTTTATAGATGACTTTGAAAATAGACAAAAACATATTTTCTCCTATAAAAATGATAAAAAGTTGAAAATTGAACTTAGAAGCTACTTTAAACTTAAAAATATTGAAACTAATTGGGATTATATCCAAGAATGTGAAAACATAGACTTAGTTAACCAAATTTGTATGATTTGTCCTTTTACCTCAGAAGAAAAACAAATGCTATTAGAGTCAAAGAATATAGATAATAGATACATTTTATTAACATCTATTCTTGAAATGAACAATATTAACAATGGAGACGTTAATGTCGTCAAACATTGAATTAGAAAAAAAAATTTTAGATTTACTAGAAGTCTTAATATGTCCTAAAACTGGAGGAGAACTGATTTTTGATAAGAAGAAAATGGAATTAGTGTCAAAAAAAGCAAGTTTAGCTTACCCAATTTTAGAAGGAATCCCCATAATGCTTGAAGAAAAAGCTAGAAAAATTAAATAGATGCAAAAGCCACTTCATCCATTAGAAATTAAATTAGATGAATCAAAAAAAATAATCAGTATTTTGTTTAATGATGGAAAAAAATATTCTATTTGTTCTGAGCTTCTCAGAGTTGAAAGTCCTTCTGCTGAAGTTCAAGGTCATGGAGGGCCAAAAGTTTTGATAATCAATAAAGAAGATGTAAAAATTATCGACATAAAAAAAATAGGAAATTATGCAATAAGGATAATTTTTTCAGATGGTCATCAAACAGGCATATATAGTTGGGAAAAACTTTTAGATTTTGGATTAAATCAAAAAACTATCATGAAAGAATATAGGAAAAAAGTTAAAGACCATTTGCAATTTTGACAAAAATATTTTTTATAGATTTCTCACCTAAATATTCCATACTTTTTGACAACTTTTCTTTAAATAATCCAGATTGTTTAGTAAATGTGTAAAAAAGAGAAGTTGTAGATATTGTCATCAATTTTACTCTAAGGTCTCTATTATTGACATATAGAGATTGATTATCATGATGTCCAAAATCTTTACCTATAAGCATTGATTTTTCAAGAATAGTAAGTACTTCAAGGCAATCTTCAAGAGCTAAATTGAAACCTTGCCCTGCTAGAGGGTGTATACTATGAGCAGCATCACCAATTAAAATTAATCTTTGTGAAATAGGTTTTGGAACATAAGTTAATTGTAATGGCCATTTGTAAATAGGTAATAAATTTTTTTTTGTGAGATCTTTAACTGGACTAAAAATCAAATTATGTCTTTTGTAAAATTTATTCAGTTTATTACTAATAATTAAAGAACAGTTTTTTTGCTTTAATATCTTATCAGCAAAGTTTTCCTTTATACTCCAAACATAATTTAAATAATTTTGTTTAGATCCTACAGGTAATAAACCAATTGGTCCTTCTTTTAAAAATGCTTGTCTAGCGATATTTTGATTAGAATTATTTAGTTCTAAGTAACCCGTAATAGCTACGTGATTGAGTTGATGACTAAAATATTTGATAGATGAAATGTTTCTAAGTTTAGAATTATTACCATCTGCAGCTATTATAAGGTTTGATGAAATAACCGTTCCATCTTCAAGAGTTACAGTTCTATTGAATTCATCAGAAATTGATTTAATTACAAAGCTATTAAAAATTTTTACATTTTTTACATTTTTTAATAATTTTTTTTGAACAATTTTATTTTTTATTATATATCCCATACTATTAGGATGTTTCCATATTAGAGGCTTTTGTTGTTTTTCATTTAACACATGGATTTCTTTGATCTGAGTAATTTCATTACAAGATAAATTATTTAAAAATCCTCTTTCCAAGAGTTTTTCAAAATTTTTAAAATTATAAAAACTTACTCTATCATCATGAATTTTTTTTTCCTCAGGTTTTATCCAGCAAATTTTACTTTTGGAAATAATTTTGGAGGATAACAAAAGATAAACCATAAGAGAACCTGTTAACCCTCCTCCTACAACAGTGATATCAAAACAATGCGAATTAACATTATTAGATGAAAAAAAATTAGACATCTTTAAAAATTAAATTATTTTCATTTAATTATCAAACATTGTATGTTTGCAAGAAAAGAAAAAAAATTTATGTTGAATTCAGATTTTGATGTTTTAAATAATTGGATGTTTGGCAATTTAAATAAATTGTTAAATAAAGTAGACAATAATCCAAATTTTGAAGTCATAAAAATGTCTATAGGCGAGCCTCAATTGCCTCCTCCAGATTTTATAAAAACAGAATTAGAGAAATTCTCATCTGATTGGGGTAAATATCCACCAACAATAGCAATACCAAGATTAAAAAACTCAATAATAAATTATCTAGAAAGAAGGTTTCAAGGTGCTAAAGAAATTGTTGACTCAGAAACAAATATTTTACCAGTCCCAGGTACAAGAGAGCCTCTTCATTTAATGGGATTAATAGCAAAAAATAAATACAAAAGTAAATCTGTAGCAATTGTAACTAATCCTTTTTATCATGCTTGGAGAGCAGGAGCTATTGAAAGCAGTTCAGAGATATTTTGGATTAATGCTGAGAAAGAAAATGACTTCAATCCTGATCTTGATAAAATACCAGAGCAAATATTGAAAAACACAGTTATTATGTATTTATGCTTTCCTTCAAATCCACAAGGAGGTGTTACTTCATTGAAATATTTTGAAAATGCAATGAATTTAGCAAGAAAATACGATTTTGTTTTAGCTGTTGATGAATGTTATATTGATATATCTAGATTAAACCAAAAGAAACCAATAGGTTGTCTTGATGCAATAATAAAAATGAATACTAATTTAAATAATATTGTTATTTTTAATTCATTATCTAAAAGAAGTAATATTCCTGGAATGAGAGCAGGCTTTATTTTAGGTGATGAAAAAATTATTAATATTTATAAATTGCTTGTTTCAAACGGCGCCTCTCCTGTTCCAATCCCTGTTCAAAATGTTGCTGCAGCTTTATATGATGATGATGAGCATAATTTCTACGCTTGTAAACATTATGATAGAAATTTTGAAATTGCTGAAAAATATCTTAAAAAGTTTTTTCCAAAACTAATAATTCCTAAAGCTGGTTTTTTCTTGTGGCTACCAGTTAATGATGATGTTTTTTTTGCTAAATATCTTTGGAAAGAGTTTTCATTGAGGGTTATGCCAGGAAGCTTTATGGGAGTTAAGGTAAATGGAATAAATCCAGGAAAAGGATTTGTCAGAATTGCTTTAGTTGATGACGAAATAATTGTTGAAAATGCAATGAAAAGAATAATTAAATTTTTAAACAAAATATAATAATGAGTGATAAAAATTTGAATATCAATAAATCAGGATATGCAGATAAATCTTTTTTTCTTATTGGTATTTTCTTTATTGTTTTAAGCTTATTAACATTTGTTTCCATTTTTTCCTATAATTCTTTAGATCCAGGTTGGGGAGTTGTAAATGGAAATATATCAAAAAATTACCTAGGAATATTTGGTTCAACTTTATCAAGTTTTATCATAAGAGAATTAGGAATATTTTCAGGGATATTCCTCGGCATTACAATTTTTGTTCTTGGTATAAAAATATTTAAAGTCAGAAAATTAAAATTTTTGTTATTAAAATTTTTAGGTCTTATAATTCTAAGTATTTTATGTATCATAGTTTCTGAAATAATCAATCAATATATAACCAATTTATATGATGATAAGTTTCCATTATTTAATTTTCAGACAAAGGGTTTTTTTATATATAAAAACATACTTAATTATTTTGAAAGTAATTTTGAAGTAGATTTTATAAATTCTACAACAATAATAAATTTAATCCTGTCAACGCTTACTTTATTAACTTTTATTTGGGTAGTATCATTAAATTCTAAAGATTTAAAAATAATAGGATTGATTTTCAAACCTGTTTTTTTGCCTTTTTATTGGATAATCAAACTTACACATAATTTATTATTTAAAAAATATCAAGATTTACAGATTATACAGGAATTAAATGATATAGACTTTATTCCATCTAGAAAACAAAGAGTTTTAAGTTTTTTGAAAAATATTTTTAAAAATAAATTAATTCAAAGAAAAAAAACCTTTGTAAGAAAAGAACCTGTTCTTATTAAAACAAGAACTGATAATGAAAATACTCTAAAAAGAAAAACAAGAACAAATTTTAACCAACAGAATTTGGAACTTTCATCAGAAACAGGCTTTCATCTGCCATCCATTAAATTGCTACAAAATCAAACCAAAGAATTTAATCCGCCGGATAAAGATGTTTTAGACTCAAATGCTAGGTTATTGGAAGGCGTTTTAAATGATTATTCAATAAATGGTAAAATAGAGACAGTTAGACATGGACCTGTTGTCACAAGATATGATTTAAAACCTGCACCAGGTTTAAGAAGTCAAAGAGTAATTTCACTTGCAGACGATATTGCCAGATCTATGGCAGCTGAATCAGTTCGAGTTGCAATGGTTTCTGGAAAAGACGTAATAGGAATAGAGCTTCCTAATAAATCTCGTGAAACTGTTATCCTAAGAAATATACTTGAAGATAATGAGTTTCAAAACACTTCATTTAAGTTGCCTATATGTTTAGGTAAAGATATCGCTGGAAGTCCTATTGTTGCAGATTTATCAAAAATGCCGCATTTATTAGTTGCTGGAACAACAGGATCAGGTAAGTCGGTTGGTATTAACGCAATGATAATTTCCTTATTGTATAAACATACGCCAGAAACATGCAGATTCATAATGATTGATCCTAAAATGTTAGAATTATCAGTTTATGACGGTATCCCTCATTTATTAACTCCTGTTGTGACCGATCCTAATAAGGCAATTATCTCTCTTAAATGGGCTGTAAGGGAAATGGAATCAAGATACTTATCTATGAGTAAAGTGGGAGTTAGAAATATAGAAAGTTATAACGAAAGACTTCTCAAATCTAGGCAGTCTGGAGAAGTTTTAACAAAAAGTACCCAAGTTGGCTTTGATAACGAAACTGGTGAACCGTTATTTGAAGAGCAAGAAATAGATTTAACACCTCTGCCTTTTATAGTTGTAGTTATCGACGAAGTTGCAGATTTAATGTTAGTTGCTGGCAAAGAAATAGAAGCTGCTGTGCAAAGGCTAGCCCAAATGGCAAGAGCGGCAGGTATTCATGTGATAATGGCAACTCAAAGACCTTCAGTAGACGTAATTACTGGTACAATAAAGGCAAATTTTCCAACAAGGATTTCTTTTCAAGTTTTTAGTAAAATAGATAGTAGGACAATTTTAGGTGAACAGGGAGCTGAACAATTATTGGGAAAGGGTGATATGTTATATATGGCGGGAGGTGGAAGGATTGTTAGGGTACATGGGCCATTCGTAGAAGATTTAGAGGTAGAAAAAGTAACTCAGTTTCTCTCAAATCAATCTCAACCAGAATATGATGAAACAATTACACAAGAACCTGAAGAAAATGAAAATATGTTAAATTCAGGTTTATCCTTGAGACAAAATAGTGAAGAAGATATAGTTTATCAAGAGGCTGTAAAACTTGTCTTACGAGAAAGAAGAGCTAGTACTTCTTTTATACAGAGGCACTTAAGAATTGGATATAACAGAGCAGCTACAATAATTGAAAAAATGGAAGAAAATAATGTTGTCTCGCAGCCTGGAAGAGCGGGTAAACGAGAAATATTAATAGAGGATAATTAATGAATAAAAGTTTTATAATATTTTTATCAGTTTTTTACTTTATTCTTATTTTTTTTAAATTAAATTTAGCTTTAGCATCTGATAATGGAATCATTTTAAACAAAATTGAAAATTACTTTAAAAATCTTAATACATTAGAAGCAGACTTTATTCAAATAGGTCCTTCAGGAAATGTTAGTGAAGGAAAATTTTACCTTGATCTTCCAGGAAAGTTGCGTTTCGATTATAAGAAGCCAGATAATATATTAATAACTTGCCAAGGATTTTGGTTAATTGTTCAAGATAGAAAGTTAAAACAATCTAATAATGTTCCAGTTAATCAAACACCTTTAAATTTTTTACTAAATGAAAAATTTGATTTTAAAAATGAATTGATTAATTTAATTGTCAAAAAAGAGGATGGACTAATTTCTTTGACTATTTCTGACTTAAATAAAAAAGATGAATCTTCTTTGAAGTTGGTGTTTTCAGAGAATCCAATTCAATTAAAAAAATGGATAATAAAAGATAATTTTGACAATGAAACTAGTGTTTTAATTCAAAATTTACAAGTAGGAATCAAACTATCATATCTTCTTTTTTTTCCTGAAGATTTTGATTAAGAATTAAATGATATGAGTTTAGAAGGTTTATTTAAAAAAGTAGACATAAGTTTAAAAAATAACCACTTTTTAAATGCTTTGAGACATATTGCTGAAATCAGAGAGAAATATCCTTTTAACAAAAGAGTTGATCAATTTATTTTGTTAAACAAAAAAAAATATTTAGAAAAAACAAATATTGGTCATGAAATTAATAATCTTCAGAAAGAAATAAATAATGATAATTTTATAACAAAGTTAAACCAATTATTAAAATTAGAACCCCAAAATGCCTATTTACATGGTATTCTAGGAGATCATCATGGCATTAACTTAAATTTTAGACAAGCAAAAATCTATCAAGAAAAAGCAATATCCTTAAATCCATTTGAAGAAGTTTTTTATATAAATTTATCAAAATCTCTATCTAGTTTAAAATTATATGAAAATAGTTTAAAGGTTTTGAAATTATCAAAAGTTTTAAAACCAAAAGACTTTGAGATAAATTTATTAATGGCAAGATGTTTAATTAAATTGTTAAAGTACAAAGCTGCTTTCGATATTTATAATGAATTAATACTGATTGATTCAAATAACATAGAAATCTCATTAGAGTTTTGTAAATACTTACTTGATTTTAAAGAGACAGACAAAGCCATTGAAATTCTTGATAAAATAAATTCAAAAAAAGATTACTTAAATGAAATTACAATGTTGTATGGAGTGGCAAAATTAAATAAAGAGTTACCTAAAGAGGCCAAGGAATTATTTTTAGAGGTTTTAAATTTTGATAAAAAATCTTCAAATTTATACACGTTAATAGGAATAGCTGATGAAAAATTAAATATGTATTCAGAAGCTATTAAAAATCACAAAAAAGCAATCGAATTAGATCCAGGTAATTTTATTGCTTATAATAATTTAGCAATCATCACATCATTTTTTGGAAAAATTAAAGAAGCAATAACCTATTTACATAAAAGCATTGAGATAAATGAAGAATACCATGAGGGAATTTATAAATTGGGTCAGTTGCAGTTATATAGTATGAAATTTAAAGAAGGATGGAAAAACTTTGAAAGTAGATGGTTTTGTAGCGAATATAATCATAAAAAAATTAATACAAATAAAATGCAATTAAAAGAAATAAACAAAAAAACAACATTAATTGTATGGTCTGAACAAGGAATAGGAGATCAAATTATGTATGGGAGTATGTTTGATGACTTATCCAAACAGGTAGAACAGTTAATAGTAAAATTTGATGAAAGATTAATTCCAGTATTCAAAAATAGTCATCCACAAATTACTTTTTTGAGAAATGAAAAAGATCTTGCAGAAAGTGATTTTGATTATCATCTCCCTTTTGCAAGTATTGGGTCTTTTATACGAAACAGTAAGAATGATTTTTTAAAAAATATTTATCCTTATATCTCAGGAGATCAAAATATTACTTCAAGAATTAAAAGAAAATATAAAATTGACAATAAATTATTGGTTGGAATTTCTTGGTCTAGTTCAAATGCAATGCTTTATGATAAGAAAAGTATTTCATTAAAAAAATTACTACCTATTCTTTCTATGGAAAACATAAATTTTATTGATTTAGAGTATAAAGATACGATTAAAGAAAGAGATGATTTGCAAAAGAAACATGGTATTAAGATTTTTAAAGAAAATACTATTGACAATTATAATGATATAAAGGGATTGACATCTATAATTGAAGCATGTGACTTTGTAATTACATGTAGTAACGTTAATGCACACATTTCTGGAGCTTTAAATAAAAAAACATTTTTACTTCTGCCTTTAGGAAGAGGAAGATTATGGAACTGGAGTGAAAAAAATGGAAAAAGTTTTTGGTATCCTAGTGTTAATATTTTACAACAGGAAATAGATAATAGTTGGATAGAGCCAATTAATAAATTGAAAGAAAAATTGAAAAATGAATAAACTTTTAAATCTATTTGTAGGTTTTGATCAAAAAGAATCTGTTGCATATCATACATTTGTACAGTCAGTTATCGAAACTTCTTCTATACCATTAAGCATAACTCCATTAGCAGAAAATAATTTAAATATGTATGAAGAGAATCATCAAGATGGCACAAATAAGTTTACATATAGTAGATTCTTAATTCCATATCTTATGAATTTTGATGGATGGGCAGTATTTGCTGATGGAGATATGATATGCCTTGAAGATATTAAAAAACTTATTGACATAAGTGATAAGAAATTTGCAGTACAATTAGTCAAACATGATTACAAGACGAAATATAAAACTAAGTATTTTGGTCAAAAAAATGAAGATTATCCAAGAAAAAATTGGTCAAGTTTAATCCTGTGGAATTGTTCACATGAAAAAAATAAAATTTTGACACCAGATTTTATTTCTAGTAAAAATGGTTCTTTTCTTCATAGATTTAAATGGTTAGATGATATTGAAATAGGAGAAATTGATAAGGAGTGGAATTGGCTGGCTATTGAATATCCAGAAAAAGATAATTTAAAATTAATTCATTATACGCTTGGCACTCCTTGTTTCAAAGAATATCAGAATACATCTCTCTCCAGTCATTGGCATGATAGCTTTAAAAAATTGTTGGATGGTTTTTATAAACAGAAAAAATATTTATGAAAACTAAAAGTTTAAATTTAGATGTATTGGTTTCTCCTGAAGTAGGTTTATGCATTTTAATTTTTGGTTTAATTTTAATTTTGTATGGTTATAAACAAAGTAAAAAAGATTTTGACATTGAAAATTTACCAATAATCAACCCAAGAACAAAAATTATTTTTGGTGCTTTTTTTATGTTATTTGGCTTTGTGCAATTATTGCCATTTTTAGGAAAAATCTCTAGTTAATTAATAATAAATTTGATGAAAAACCCATTTTTAAAAAGTAGTAAATATGAAGAGCTTATAAATATTTATAAAGATATTGCTCTTAATGGATGTTATTATGAAAACGGAGATTTTTGTCCTCCTGAAAGAGTTTTTGGTAAATCTGGACAATTAAAATTCAAAGAAGTTTTAAAAAAAATATTTCATAAAAATAATATTAAAACAGTTTTGGATTATGGTGGAGGTCAAGGTAGTTGGGAATTATTAGATAAAAATGGAATTAAGCTAAAAGATTATTTACAATTAGAAAAAGTAAGTATTTTTGAACCTGCTAGGCAATTGAATGAAAAGCCAAAAGCAGAATGTGTAGTGTCTTTTGATGTTTTAGAACATATATTTATTACTGATGTACCTTGGGTGCTATATGATATATTTTCTAAAGCAGAAAAGACAGTTATTATTAATGTTGCTTCTTTTAAAGCTTCTAAAAAAATTACCTTAAATGAAAATGCTCATATTACTCAAAGACCACCTTTTTGGTGGAAAGGTATGATTGACTGTGTAGCAAACTATTTTCCAAAAATTAATTATTCTTTGTTAGTATCGACTGAACCAAGAAAAGTAACAATTTATGAACCAGTTAGTATAAATGAACAATTAAATATTTCTGGTTATACTTGTTTAAATAAGTAAATTTTAAATATGAAAAATAAATTTATAAAAACAAAGTGTGGATTGGATAAATATCACCAACTTTCTAAGAACAAAACCTTTTTTGGTAAATTAAGACTTATACTTTTTGTTATGATCGCTTCTTTAAGAGATATAAATAAAAAAAATATATAGTCTTTAACTTAAAAAATTAAACTTTAAATTAGCACTGTCTAAAATTATTGTATAACATTTAATTAATTTAATATTTTATGTAATTTTGAAAATGCGTTTGGCCAAGTTTCAACAGAAGAAGAAAAATCAACATATATAATCTTATTATCTTTAAGAAAAGTCATCATTTTCTTAAATGCTCCTTCTCCTTTTACAGTCTTAACGTCTTTTAATGATCCAAATATATGTTTAAATTTTTTCTTGAAGCAGTTCCTGAACGCATAAATAACATCATCTTCTGATCCTTCACAGTTAATTCTTAATACAATTTTATAGTTTGAATATAATTTATCTAAATAATTTTTATATTCATTAGCAAATGATAGAGGTTTACTGATAATACAAGTTGTAAAATTATCTGTGCTAACATTACTTTTTGAGTCATAAATGGAATTTCCTTGAGAGGTATGATCTTCATCAACATGGAACAATTTCCCAATTTTAAATTCATTACTTTCACCAAGAGCTAAACAAAAAACATCATTTGCCTCAGAATATACTTTCATTTGTAAAATTTTTTGGTTTGCTTCAATAAATGTAAAGTAAAATTGCTTCTTATTTTTTTTTAAAATTGATCTAATCTTATTTAATCTAATTAATTCTTCGAAAGACAAAAATTTACCTCTAAGTAAAAACTTACTTCCTATAAATCTTCTAAATAGTTTCCAAAAAAAATAAGAATCATAAGAGAAAATAGATTTATATTCTTGTCCAAAATGTGTGCCAACATCTATCCATATTATTTTAGGATTATCCATAATTAAGTTTAAATACAAGTTAATTTTAAAATATAAATTAACTTATAAACAAATTTTAGACAGTACAACATTTAAATGAAATTTTATTTTAAATTAAAATTTAATATATAAAAAAAATATCTAAAAATAGTTTATTTAAAAAATATTTACAAAGAAATAGATTTTTTTATCTTGACATAGTATGACGTGATAAAGGAATTTTTTTATGGCTACCATGAAAGAAATTAAAAATTTGTTTTTATTAGCTACATATCTTCAATCAAGTTCTAATGGCTTGACTAAAAACGAGTTAATTGAAAAATGTAAGGAAATTGATTTATCTCCCAGTAAAAGAACTATAGAACGCTGGATATCAAATTTAGTCGATTTAGGTTTACAAATAGAGACTAAAAAATTGAGTGGAGATCATCATTTGATTAGCAGGTATAAAATTTTTAACATACCTAAGGTTTTGTTAAAAATATCTCCTTTGGAACGTTCAGCTTTAGAAAGACATCTCCAGATTGTTTCTGACAAAAAGGTAAAGCAAGCCATAAGTAAAATGCTTTCTATTAAACAACCATTATCTATAGAAATGATTAATAATAATCAAAAATTAATCGATCAAACTGATTATGCTTTTAACTATGGAGTAAGAATAGAGTTAAACAGAAATGAAGTGATTAAAATTGAACAATCAATAGAAATGGGGACTGAGATTAGATTTAAATATTTTGAAAAATTAAAAACATTTAACAAATTTATCCAAGTTAAGCCTATAGGGTTACTTTTTGATAGATTTTGTTGGTTAATTGCAATGAATTCTAAAAATAAATATCTTCTATATAGAATAGACTTAATTAAAGATATTTCTAAGACTAATATTTTATTTGATAAACCATCGGTTAAAGATATTAAAAATAGGTATGAAAAAAATTATGGAATTCCAAGGGGGAAAAAAAAATTAAATATTTCTATAAAGTTTAGTAAACAAGTATCTCATTTAGTAAAAAATATTATCTTTCATCCATCACAAACAAAGACTTTAAATAAAGATAATTCGATAATTTTAAATCTTAATTGTACATTTTCTCGAGAACTTATACATGAACTTATCCATCCCGATTGGTTAGGGGAAGTAAATATCTTAGAACCAAAGGAATTAAAACTAGAGTTCAAGAAATACTTAGAGCTTTGCAGCAAAATTGCAATTTAAAATTTATTAAAATTATTTATAAAATAGTATTAGTGGTAAAAACCAAAAATCTTATTTATTTTTTAATTTTTTCTTTTTTCAAAGATTTTATTTTTTTTAGCATTTCTTTTATTTGCAGATTTGCCTTTTGAAGATACAAGTTTTGAAGATTTATATTTTTTATTTTTAACTTGATTAACATCTCTTTTTTTAATTTTAGATGAATTTCTTGGGTCTTCAATATACCCAGCCAAATTATTAGGATTTAAAAGTTGATTTTTTACAACATTCAATTTTAACTTTATTAGTTTTTCAATTCTGAATAACTTTAATCTTTCACTAGGCTCACAAAAAGTAATTGCTATTCCAGAAGATCCTGCTCTAGCTGTTCTTCCAATTCTATGAACATAATCTTCAGGAGAAGACGGGATATCAAAATTAACAATATGTGATACTGCTTCAATATCTATCCCTCTTGCTGCAATATCAGTAGCTATCAAAACTTTTATGTTTCCATCTTTAAAT
>MDSV01151252.1_pt1 | contig 19017 bp, 16 predicted proteins | sample 810851 | NCBI WGS metagenome assembly MDSV01 (sample SAMN05326640, study PRJNA326480) | marine metagenome | isolation source: seawater | place: Atlantic Ocean: North East | collected 2012 | reverse complement strand
CTTTTTATTTGTTAATATTTTGATAAAAAGATGATTATATAAAATTAAGTGTTTACTTATTATGGAAAATAACACACAAGATGTTTTCAATATGGGCGATTTAGAGAGTTTTTTTTTAAATTCGAGCATTGATATAAATATAGGAAATTTTATTGTAGCGATTCTATTATCCTTAATATTAGCTTATTTAATAAAATTCACTTATATAAAAGTTTCTACTAGCTTAAACGATAAAGAACATTTTTCAGAAACCTTTGTTCCATTAGCTATAATTACTACTTTGGTCATTACTGTAATAAAATTTTCTTTAGCTCTCTCATTAGGTTTGGTTGGAGCATTATCAATTGTAAGATTCAGAGCTGCAATAAAAGAACCAGAGGAATTAGTCTATTTATTTTTTATAATTGGTATTGGACTTGCAAATGGTGCTAATCAATTTTTGGTTTCAATCTTAGCTACAGTTATTACTGTTAGCATACTTTATTTTCGAAAACTATATAATGATAAAATAAAAATAAACAATATTACTGCAAGCTCAACAAATATACTGCAAATACAAATAAAAAAAGGATCAAATAATATAGAGGAAATAATTAGTCAATTGAAAAATAAAGTCGAATATGTAAAGCTTAAATCACTTTCATCCGACGAAGAACTTGCGCAATATAATTTTTGGTTTGATATAAATAAAAAAGAATTTTCAAATTTTATAAAAAAAATTGAAGAAATAAGTTCAAAAAATAAAAATATTTCAATTCAAATATATTCAAGATCTGGGATATATGAATAATTTTGGTTAGGAAAAATTTAATTTGATCGTAATTAAAAAACTTAAAAAAAATATTTTTTTAGAAAAATTAATAAAAATATTTAAAAAATTTATATTTCTATTAGGATCTGTATTTTTTTTACTTATTTTGTTAGGTACCGTTTTTTACTTTAATAGCGGTTTTAATTATTCGCATAAACCACAATCAATTTTTTTTGAAATTAATGATAAAGTTTTAAATAGATATTTAGGTTTTGATTTTAGAAATACCAAAAATTATATAAATATTTTAAAAATTAATTTATTAAGCAATTTTAAAACATCTAAATTAGATAAAGTTTATATTGAAATTAATCAAAAATCTATTTTAGGTCTTGAAATGCAAAGAAAATTAAGATCTGAAAATAGTGGAGAATTGCCCAAAAAAAACTCAGGAACTTTCCCTGCCCAAATAACTTATAATGGTGATAATTATAATGTTAAAATTAGAACAAAGGGCGTTAGAAATATACATTGGCGTAAAAAAGATAAAACCTCATATAAAATAGATATAAGAGGCGATAAAAGACTATGGGGGTTAGAAGAATTTTCTCTTCAAAAGCCTATTACAAGAAATCACACTTATGAATTTATTTTCCACGAATTATTAGGTTACGTTGATTTAATTAATATTAAATATTTTTTAATAAACTTATTTTTAAATGATCAGGACTTAGGCGTGTACACTGTTGAAGAAAGTTTTTCCAAAGAGCTTATTGAAAGACAAAATAGACGAAACGGTCCAATTTTCGGTTTAAGTGAAGAACTTGGTGAATACTACCCTAACGTAAAATACGAACTTTATTCTGAAAATTTTTGGATAAATAATTTTCCAAAATTAACCTCTGATTTGTTTTCCACTCTAAATAATATTAAATTAGGTAACTTTCATATAAACGATCATTTTGATATTGATAAATGGGCAAAATATTTTGCTATAATCGATTTAACTGGAGCTTATCACGGATCATTGTCAAAAAGTGTAAAGTCATATTACAATCCTACCACAGGTCTTTTTGAGCCCATAGGATATGATTTGCATAAAGGTGCTGGAACATTTGAAGGTTTTATATTGTTAGATTTTTTACAAGAAGAAACTCCGAAATGTTCATTTCTTTGTGATCATAAAGAATGGTATTTAAAATTTTTACAAAATAAAAATAAAGAATTAAATTATGAATTTATAAATTTATACACAAAATATTTAAAAAAATTTAGCGATGAAATTTTTTTAAAAGAATTTCTTAAAAAATATGATAAAAAAATTCAAAATTATAATGAATCAATTTATTCTGATTATTCTAAAACCGATAGAATAACATGGGAAGGTTTGGGATTCTTTGTTTATGATGCAAATTATTTAAATGAAAGAGCAAGCTTAATAAGAGATAAAATAAATTCAATAAAATTAGAGAATATTAGTATATCAAGTACAAAAAATTTTTTTATTTTTGAGGACTATCAATCATCAAATTTTCCAGTTGAAGGGAAAACATTCGATTGTGAAAATCAAAATGACTCTAAAAAATATTTTTTTTCTGGTAGCATGAAAATAAATTGGGATAATTCATGTAAAAAAATTGTTTTTAATGATAATAAAAATAATTCAAAAATATTTGAATTAAAAGAAGATATAGTTTTAAACGTAGATAAAAACATCTACACAAAAAATAATTATATAAATCTAAAAGAAAACCCAAAAATTGTAAAAATTTCTAAAAATAAATTCGTTTTAAACTCTGACATAAATATAAACAAAAACTCTTTAATAAAAAAAAATGAAAAATTTATATTTAATAAAGGAAATATAATTAACATAACTAATAATTCGACTTTATTTATTGAAGGAGAGGTAAGTTTTATTAACGATAGACAAAATTATACTAAAATAATATCAAGTGATGGTACTGGATCAATAATTTTTAATCAAAATAACTTTAATTTTGAGAATGTTTACTTTGAGAATCTATCAAAGCCAAATCTGGATAATTATATTTTGTACGGCGGTGTTAATTTTATTAACTCTAAAGTTAAATTGGAAAATATAATTATAAAAAACTCAAACAATGAAGATGCTATTAATATAATAAATTCTAAATCAGAAATATCTAATATTTACTTTGAAAATATTAAAGCAGATGCTTTAGATGTAGATTTTGGTCAATTAAAGTTTTCGAACATTAATTGTTTGGAAATTAATAATGATTGTATCGACATTTCTGGAGCTTTGGTAAATGGTGAAAACTTAGTTTCTAAAAATACTTTTGATAAAGGAATAAGTGTTGGAGAAAATTCCAATGTTAAAATACAAAATGTAAATATAATTAACAATAATATAGCTTTAGCTGTAAAAGATGGTTCTTCTGCAGATATCAAAAATTTAACTTTAAAAGAAAATAAATATGATATTGCCTTATTTACAAAAAAAAAAGAATTCTCTAAACCTAAACTTTTTTTAACTAATATAAAAAATTTAGATAGAAAAAGAATACTTCAATCTAAAAACACAACTCTGATAATCAATGACAGCTCTTTTATGGGAAATATGGAAGACGATTACATAAATTCATTAATATATAAATAATAAATGACTGAAAGTAGAATAGAAAAAAAATTTGTTTTTTTAGAGGGAGACGATTCATACAGATATTTTTTAATTTCTGGAATGTTTAAAAAAATCTATTTTGAAAGAGTAGTTAACTCAATATATATAGATAATGAAAATTTTAAAAATGTATGGGATAATATAAATGGATTTTCTCAAAGATCTAAATATAGAGTAAGATGGTATGACAATTTAAGAAATTCAAAAGTTTTTTTTGAAGAAAAAAATAAATTAAATCAAACAACTTTTAAAAATAAAAATGAGATTGGAACATTTAAAAATGAAGAAGATCTAATGATTTTTTTAAAAAGTGATAAATTTCAAAAAAATTTTCTTTCTAAATATAAATATAATTTAAATAATGCACTTAAAGTTTCATATAAGAGGTCTTATTTTATTGACCCTAAAAAAAAAATACGAGTAACATTAGACCAAAATATTACTATTAATAAAAAATATATTAGTAATAAGGTAGGTATATTTTTAGACAAAAATATTATTGAATTAAAATATGATGTAAAAGATTCTAATTATTGTAATGAATTAATCTTAAATTCAAAACTAGAAAATAGAAATAAAAAATATTCTAAATATGTCCAATCTTTTGTTGAAATGAATGAAAGTGGACTTATTTAATTTAATAAAAATTTAAATAATGATTGATTTAACTTTGATTATACCGGCTAAAAATGAAAGTGAATCTCTTCCTATAGTATTAGAAAATTTAAAAAGTATTTCATGCAATATAATTGTCTCATTACCAAAAGATGATTTATCAACGATTAACTCAATAAGAAAATACGATGTACAAATAATTAAACAAAAAGAAAATGGTTATGGATGCGCTTTAATTGAGGGAATTAAAAATTGTAAAACAAAGTATTTTTGCATATTTAATGCTGACGGTTCATTCGATTCAAATGACCTTTATAAAATGTATGATTTAATAAAATCTAATGATTTTATTTATGCTTCAAGATATCTTAAAAACGGAGGAAGTGAGGATGACACTTTAATAACATTAATCGGAAATAAACTTTTTTCAACAATGTGTAGAATTCTGTTTTCATTAAAAATTAATGATGTTTTATATACTTATGTAATGGGCGTCACTGAACGTTTTAACAATCTTAATATATCTAGTAAAGATTTTAGATTCTGTGTTGAAGTTCCTATTAAAATGCAAAAAAATAAATACTTATATTCGTCTGTACCATCTTATGAAAAAAAAAGAATAGCAGGGGTAAAAAAAGTAAATAATTTCAAAGATGGTTTTTTGATTTTATGTGAGATAATAAAATTATTTTTTCTTAAAAATTAACTTATTTAACTTATAATAAAGCGCTAAATATACCACTACATTGAAAAGTATTAGAGATGCCAAAGTTTTAGTATCATAATAAAGTTTAAATTTAATAACAAAAATAAATACTATTAAATTATAAAAAAGGATTATTAAACCTGTTTTTGTATTATTATATTTTGATTTTTTGTAAAAATATTTGGACAAAAATAAATAAATTAATTGATGTAAATGAAGTGTATCTGGAGATGAGATTTTTTTTCTGCTTATAAAAATTCTCCTTAAAATGCTAAATAAATTTTCAAAAGCTGGATACCAAAGAATTAATGCAACAAAGTATGGTGAAATAGATCTATTATTATTAAAAAAATCAATTAATAAAAACCCAAATAAAAAAGATAAAGTATAACTTCCACTATCACCTAATATTGATTTTCCAAAAAAATTAAATAATAAAAAAATTAATAAAACAATTGAAAGAAATAAAAATATTTCTGAATACATAACTAAATTTAAATTTTCTCCTAAGTAATAAATAATGATTGATACTAAAAAATAATAACCGGAGACTAGTGTATTTAAACCATCAAGAAAGTTTGTTCCATTAATTAAAACCATAAAACAAAATAAAGAAAAAAATATTGCAAATGCTTTGTTTTTCAAAAAATTATCAACTATATCAATATTGATACTGGTGATAGTCGTATTAGTAATTGCTATAAAACTTAATAACAATATTAATTGAATTATAAATCTCGGTAATGGTTCACTTAAAATATTTAAATCAGATAAAAGGCCAATAGATAAAATTAAAAAACTATACAAAATTAAATTATTGGTGTTTCCTGGAAAAAAAAATAAAATACTTATGAAAATAAATATACCACCTGTAAATTTTGTATTTTCTTTATTTACGAGAATTTTATGTTTAAATTTGATCTTATTATCATTAAAAAAATTAGTTTTCTTTGTTAAAATAAAAATTAATAAAAAAATAGCAATTTCTATTAAAATTACGGAAAATTCCATTTTATATTTTTTGATTAACTACTAAAGCTATACCATCTTTTAATTTTACAGAAGGTTTCCATCCTAATTTTCTAATTCTAGATGAATTCAGATTTTTTTTAAGAGTTCCATCTGGAAAATTTTTATCAAAATAAATTCTACCTTTGTATCCTATTTTTCTACCTATCAATTTTGAAAGTTTAGATATTGAAATAGACTCGCCACTTCCAACATTCATTATTGGAAGTTTTTTTCCACATATATTTATTAATTTTTTTTTGTTTGTAGTTAATGATAAATAAATTGCCCTACCAAGATCAGAACTAAACAAAAATTCTCTAATTGGTTTTCCTGTTCCTAATAATTTAATTTTTTTTGATTTTTTTTTTTTGGCATCTAAAAATTTTTTAATCATAGCTGGAATTACATGGCCATTAAACCCATCAAAATTGTCATTTATCCCATAAATATTTGTTGGCATTAAACAAACTATATCTAAATTATGATTTTCATATAACGCTTCACACAATTTTATTCCTGCAATTTTTGCTATTGCGTAACATTGATTAGTTTTTTCCAATTTGCCCGTGAGTAAATATTCTTCTTTAATAGGATTTTTTGCAAATTTTGGATATATGCAGGACGTCCCCAAAAAAATTGTTCTTTTAATTTTTTTTTTTAATGCAAGTTTAAGTAAGTTGTTTTGTATTTCTATATTATTAAAAAAAAAATCCTTTTGATATGTACTATTTGCAAGAATACCTCCTGCTTTTGCAGCTGCCATTATTAAATAGTCAATTTTTTTTTTTTGAAAAAATTTTTCTACACTTTCAGAATTGGTCAAATCAAGCACATCTCTTCTGGCAGTAATTATATTTTTATAATTTTTTTCTTTCAAAATTTTAAGAACCTCACTTCCAACTAAACCCTTATGACCAGCAAGGAAAATAATGCTATTTTTATTCATATTAATTTGGTTTTGCTTGTATTTCTTTTATGTCCGACTCAAGCATGTCTTTTATCAAGTCTTTTATGGAATATTTAAATTTAAAATTCAATTTCTTAAAAGCTTTTTTTGGGTCTCCTCTTAAATAATCTATATCTAATGGTCTAAAATATTTTTTATCTATTTTGATTATAAGTTCTTTCTTTTTACCAGAGACTAAATATGCTTTAGTTTTTAATCCTTTTCCAGTCCATAAAATTTTAAGCCCAAGATAATCACAGCACATGTTTACAAATTGCTTTACAGTATAAGATTTACCTGTGGCAATAACAAAATCCTCAGGTTTTTTTTGCTGTAAGATTTTCCATTGCATTTCAACATAATCCTTAGCATGTCCCCAATCCCTTTTTGAATTAACATTTCCCAAATATAATATGCCCTTATATCCAAAAACTTTTTTCGCAAAAAACATAGTAATTTTTTTTGTAACAAAAGTTTCTCCTCTTCTTGGACTTTCATGATTAAATAAAATTCCATTACAAGCGAACATTTTGTAAGCTTCTCTATATAGCTTGGTCATTGTAAATGAGTAAAGTTTTGAAACACCATAAGGTGATTTTGGATTAAATCTAGACTTTTCATTAAAAGATTTACTACTATCCCTCTCTCCATATAACTCTGATGTACTTGCTTGATAAAATTTTGTTTTTTTTAATTTTAAAAATCTCATAGCTTCTAGAATTCTTAAAGTTCCTAATCCCGTTACTTCTGAGGTATATTCTGGTATTAAAAATGAATGAGCAACATGGCTCTGCGCTCCTAAATTATATATTTCATCCGGCTTTGTTTTGTTAATTAAATTAAAAATACTATTTGAGTCTGCGAGATCTCCATAATGTAGAAAAAAATTTTTACTTAAATGTGGATCTACGTATATATGGTCAATTCTCTGAGTATTAAATGAAGAAGATTTTCTTTTAATCCCATGTACTATATAATTTTTTTCTAATAAAAATTCTGCTAGGTATGAACCATCTTGACCTGTAATTCCAGTTATTAAAGCTACTTTTTTTTTCATTTATAATTTTTTAATTTATTGGTTGAAAGAATTAGTACACTAATTATTGATATAATTAAATTTTTTTTTTCAATATAATAATAAACTTTAAAAGCATCCAAAATTTTTTGTAGTGTATTTGTTGATAAAGAATCTTTAGTTCTGCGCCAGCTTGATAAAGATTTTTTAATAGGCAAAAACTTTAATCCCTTCTTTATTAAAACGAGCCATAATGCAAAATCTTCTTGAGTTTTAATATTTGGAAATTTATTTTTTTTTAAAAATTTTTTTTTAATTATGACAGTGCTTAAACCTATTTCACAATATTTAAGAAGTTTTTTATAATTTATTTCACTTGATACGTTTCTTGTTCCTATGGTTTTATCTTTCTCATCTATAACTTTATAAGACGTATAAGAAATATCAGCTTTTGCGTTATTCATTATTTTTAATTGAGTACTTAGTTTTTTACTTTCCCATATGTCATCTGAATCTATAAAAGCTATATAGCTTCCTTTTGCAAATTTGATGCCAATATTTCTTGAATAAGAAACTCCGTAATTTTTTTTATTAATTATGATTTTATGATTTTTAAAATTAGTAATAAGTTTTTTTATATATTTAAAATCTGCTAAATCGCTGTCATCATAAACAAAAATTAATTCATAATTTTTATATGTTTGATTTTTTATTGCTTTTAACGTTTTAAAAATAAAACTTCTTTTTTTATAATAAGTTATAATTATTGAAATATAAGGATTATTCATTTTCTATAATAAAAAATATAGTTTTTTTTCTTTTTTACACTAAATTTTAAGTCTCTTACACATGTGGAATGAACTGCCCAGCAGGATTCAGTTACATGATAAACTTTATGTTCATCAACATATTTTATATTAGACTCAATTTCTTTAACAAAAAAAAGTGGGAAATTCTTAAAATTATTCAAATTATCGTTTTTTATTTCGTTTTTTATTCTTAATACATTTTTAAAATTAAAAATAAAAAGAGATACTATAATTAATGTAATTATTCTTTTTTTAACAAGTTGATTATTAAAATTAATTTCATAAAATAAAAAAACTGCTGGTATAGCAAGAACAAAATAAACTAAAACATAACCACCATATCTCAGTTGTGGAAATTTAAAAAACCAAAAAAATAACAGAAACAAAATTGAAAAATAAATGCTCGAAAGAAATTTATTATTAAATAAATAATTTTTTTTTAAAGTATTTTTTTTTTTAGATAAAAAGAAATAAACTATTGTCAGAATAATTAAAACTACTAGAATAAAATCACTTACTTTTGTAAAAAAATAATTATTTAACCAAAAATTAAACCAATTTAGACCTCTCACATAATTATCAGCATTTTCAACCATGTAGTTGGGCCCCCTACCAGCTTTAGCCCAAAGTTCATAATGGTTATTCAAGTATGTTATTGTTTCTATACTTAAGCCCCATTCTAAATTATTCCCAACACATGTATTTGCAATAGGAAAAACAAAGCACCCAGTGGCTGAAAAATTATAAAAAATTATAAAAAGAAAAGGAATTATAAATATAGATAAAATTTTTAGTTTAATAAAATATTTAATTAGTTCTTTTTTTTTATCTATAAATACAAAAATTATAACTGGTAGCAATAAATAAATAATAAAATATATTTTTGTAGTAAAAGCAAAAATAATTAATATATTTATAAATAAAAAATTGTACTTATCATATTTCAAAACAATTTTTTTTTTGTAAGAAAATATAATTGCTTCTAAAATAACTATTGTTATCAAAATTTGTCCAAATATATCTGTACCGTATTCCGCTAATCTGCTAAACTTTGTTAGTATCAGAATTAAAGAAATTAAATTTATCGCTTTAAACCCGTCAAAAACTTTTTTTCTAAAAAAAATATTGTAAAAAAAATAATATACTGAAAATACAAGTAAGAAAAAGTTAGGTATATTTATTAAAAAGTACTTTATTTTTGGAAAAATAAATATTGAATTAAGTAAAAAAATTGATGAAACATGTTTAAAACCATGGTTTAAATTACCCAATCCAAACTGTAACTTTTGTTCAAAAAATTGAATAGTATTAGGTAAATGATAATAAGAAAAATCTTCATTATTTTTTGCAATTAAAAATCCTGATAATAATAATATAAATATTATACTTAAGTAGGTAATTTTTTTTTTTGAAATTTTTTTAATAAAAAAACTGTATGAAAAATACATAAAGCCTAATGAAACAAAAAAAATATTATGTGTATAACTATGTGGAATAAAGATGTGTGTAAATGATGATATAATTGTTAAAAAGAACAATCCTAGAATTCCAATTTTTCCTAAATTTAAATCATCAAATTTTACCTCAAACAATCTATTAAAAGCTAATCCATAACCAATTACTGAAAAAAATGAGAAAAATAAAAAAAATAAAAAAAAGAAAATCACAATTTTAGCCTATAGTTTAAGTTTATTTTTAATTTGAAAAAAACATCTACCAAAAAAAATAAAAAAAAGATCAAAAATATTTTGTTTATTATTAAATCTAATCTTTAATTCCATAAACAATCTATCAAAAAAACTAAGATTACTTGAAAAACCTCCTGGTCTAAAATTTCCTATCACCTCTGATCTTTTTGTTGCAATTCCACTTATTTTATTTTTTACTATTAAACGATAAAAAAAATCGTAATCACTAGAATGCCTATAACTATAGTTATATAGGCCTATTTTATCATGAATTTTTTTTTTTATAAAAAATCCTGCTGAATGTGATGGATAAATATTAAATTTCCACCTTATTTTATTTGGTTTGTAACCTGAAAAAACTTTATTTTTTTTTACAGTTCCAAAAACAAAATCAATATTTGGATTATAGTTAAAATACTTTACAATTATTTTTAATGCATTTTGGTTATAGTAGTCATCTGAATTTAATATCGATATTATTTTTCCTTTTGAAATTTTAATTCCTTTATTCATTGCGTGAAAAATTCCTTTATCTGGTTCACTAATCCAAATATCAATAGACTTTTCGTATTTTTTTAATATTTTCAATGTTTTATCTGTTGATTTATTATCAATTACAATGATTTCGTAATTTTTATAGTTTTGTTTAAAAATACTATTTAAACATTGTTCTAAATATTTTTCAGAATTATAAGTTGCAATAATAATTGAAATTAAGGGCCTAGAATATAAATTTTTTTTTACAATAGATTTCGTTCTTAAACCACCCATATTTTTTTTTTTATAAAATTTCATATTAAAATCTTTAAAAAAAAGATAATTTTTTTTATTCATGTTAATAAAATTTAAATAATTTCTATCCACTTGGTATTAACTTTATAAGTCTTACTTGTTTATTATTTTTAAATATTTTTTTATAAATAAAATTCATATTTTTATGAGAAACAAGTGGAATGAAGTAGTCATATTTTGTTTTTCCTATTTTATGTAATATTTTATTTTTTTTTGCCAACTTAGGTTCGATAAATGTATCAATGCAAAAAATTTTTTTACTATATTTTTTTTTTAAAACTTTATAAACACTTAGGGGTATAGAATTTCTACTATCAGCAACGTTAGCTTTATAACTTGCTCCAAATAAAAGAATTTTACAATTAAAGTTATTTTTTTTTAATATATTAATAATTTTTTTTATAATATAATTTTTCATATTATTGTTAACTTTTCTTCCAGACAAAATTACATTTGAGGGATAATTTTTTTTCTTTGCAATATAAGCTAAATAATATGGGTCTACTGGTAAACAATGCCCACCAACTAAACCAGGCGAATAATTATGAAAGTTCCATTTAGTAAGTGCCAATTTTTTTACTTCATTAAAATTTATTTTTAGTTTTTCGCAAATTAAAAATATTTCATTCATTAAGGCAATATTTAGATCTCTTTGAACATTTTCTATCACTTTTGATGTTTCAGCTTCTTTAATTAATTTCGATAAAACTATTTTTTTTGAAATAGTTTTATAAATAGCTTTTACCTTATATAAAATATTTTTTTTATTAGTTTCAACTGCTACAACTTTTTTAATATTTTCAACTGAATGTTTTTTGTCACCTGGATTAATTCTCTCAGAACTATATCCAACAATAAAATCTTTATTATTTTTAAGACGACTTTCTTTTTCAAGAATTGGAACACATATGTTTTGTGTTACAGATGGATAAATAGTCGACTCAACAAAAACAATGTCGTCTTTTTTCAAATTTTTTCCTATAACTGTTAAAGCATTTTTTAAAAATTTTAAATCTGGTTCTTGTTTTTTATTTACTGGAGTTGGTACTGTCACTATATAAAAGTTTGAATCTTGAATTTTTTTTTTGTTAGTTGTAATTGTAGATCTATTTTGTAATGTTAAATCTTTGTTAGAAAATTCTTTATTTTTATCTTTTTTTTTTAGTAAATATTTGACTCTATTTTCATCCGTATCATAGCCAACAGTACAGAATTTTTTTTTTAATCTGACAAAAAGTGGTAAGCCTACGTAGCCAAGTCCAACAACACAAGGATAGATTTTTTTCATAAATCTTTTATTTTTTGAATAATTTTTTCAACTTAAATTTCTCTTATATGATTATGTCCAAATATTGTTATATTAGTTTAATATTTTATTTAAAATTTTTTAAAACAATATATTTGTAATATTTATGAGAATTTTAGTCACTGGATGTGCGGGTTTTATAGGTTTTAATCTAACATTAAAATTACTCGAAAATTTTTCAAATAACAAAATTTTTGGAATAGATAGTTTCGATAATTATTACTCAACAAAATTAAAAAAAGACAGAAATAAAATTTTAGTAAAAAATAAGAAATTTTCCTTTAAAAAAATTGATATAAGTGATCGTAAAAGTTTGGAAAAATTTATTTTTAAAATTAAACCAGAAATCATTTTTAATTTAGCGGCACAAGCAGGTGTTAGATATTCATTGGTTAATCCTAGAAAATATGTAGATACCAACATAAACGGTTTTTTTAATTTATGCGAAATTGCAAAAAAAATTAATGTTAAAAAAATTTTTTATGCATCTTCAAGCTCTGTTTATGGTGATTCAACAAATTTTCCATTAAAAGAAAATTTTACAATAAAACCTAAAAATATCTATGGTTTATCAAAAAAAATTAATGAGGAAATGGCAGAAACTTACTCTATTAATTCTAAAGTAAAATTTGTTGGTCTAAGGTTTTTTACAGTTTATGGTCCTTGGGGAAGGCCAGATATGATGATTCAAAAATATATATTTAATTCATTTAATAATAAAAAATTTGAATTATATAATTACGGTAATCATACTAGAGATTTTACTTATATAGATGATGTGACCAATATATTGATTAAATTAACTAAGAAAAATATTTCTAGACATGATATTTTTAATATTTGCTCTTCGAGACCTATACATCTTAAAAAAGTAATTAAAAAATTAAACAAATATTTGAAAAAAAGTAGAATAGTAAAAAAATCTCTTCAAAAAGCTGATATTATGAAAACTCATGGCTCAAATAAAAAAATTAAAAAATTTATTAAATATAATAATTTTTATAATTTTGATTTAGGAATAAAAAATACTTTTAACTGGTGTGACAGTTATAATAAAAAAAAATTATAGCTTGCTAAGAACATTTTCGTATGCACCTACACAATTTTTCTTAGAAAATACTGCCAGGTTTTTTTTAGCTTTATTTGCCTTTTTAATGAATTTTTTTTCATTTTTAAAATAATCTAAAATTAAGGAAGATAAATTTTCAACTTTATTAATATCAAATAAATGTCCATAACTTTTATTTTTAATAATATCATATATACCTCCGTGACTTCTTGAACAAACAACTGGAACATTATTAGAAATTGCCTCAACCACAGAATTAGGAAATCCTTCGAAAAAAGAGGTATTTATAAATAAATCAGATTCTTTATAAAATTGAATTGTATTTTTTTTGTAACTTAAAAACTTTATTTTATTTTCTAATCTTAATTTTTTAACATAAGAATTTAATTTCTCTTTTTGATCTCCATCCCCTACAATTTTTAAAATAAAGTTTTTTTCTTTAACTAAATTCATCGCATCAATTAAAAAAAAAATATTTTTTTCTCTCGCCAATCTTGATACTGCCAAAAAAATTTTTTGTCTTTTTTTCTTAAATTTTTTTTTTTTATTTATTAAGAAATAGGATGGTGAAAAAATTGTATGAACTTTAGTATTTATCATTTTTTTTAAATCCTCAGAACATTTTGTTGAATTTGTAATTATTTTATATGACTTTTTATAAAGTAAAATTATTAATATTTTTATTATATTTTTTTTTATAAAATCAAAAAAACCAAAATAAATATCTAATTCTTTAATTGGAGTTCTTTCATTTACAATAATCTTTAAATTTTTAATTTTATTAAAAAAAATTAAACTTAATACATTTGTGTAATGAATATTCGAAATCAAGACTTTTTTAATATAATTATTTCTTGATAAAATATTTCTTATATTTGACATTGCAAATATAAGTTTACTTTTGTTAATTTCATAAACTTTTACTTTGTTTTTTTCTAATTCTTTTTTAAATTGGCATTTACCAAGACAAATAACATTTTTATTATATTTTTTATTGTCCAAGCCAATGACAATTCTTTTTATTGATTGACCTGCACCATATGTAAAAACTGGTAGTAAAAAAAAAATATCTGTTTTCATTTATTAATTAAATAATACATCAATATAAATTTTATCTTTAGAAGCAGTTATGTGATGTATTCCTTTAATATTATAATTATTTTTTGGGTAAATTTTTCTTATTTTTTGCTCTTTATATTCATTTAAATTCAATTTTTGGATTACATTTATGTTTAAACCATACCCATATTTTTCTCTTATATTTATTTGAGAGGGTCTAATAATTTGCCCGTCATCATTATAAAATATTTTCCCTGCGTTTCTAGCAATTCTAGAATCTATTATTACAGGATTTAATTTATGTGGCTTTAACTTATTAAAATTATTATCCATAATCTTATAAATATATAATTCTGAATTATGGTCTAAATATTTGTCAGTAGACTTATTTCCAAATAGCCATTTATCTCCATTTCTATCAAAAAAAATATTAATATCAGCCCAACTTTCGTTTATAAAAATTTTTTTATGTAATTTCCATTTATTGGGAAATTTTTTACAAATCCAAATTTCAACATGATTTTTTTTTGAAGACTCTGGTATCATAAAAAAATTATTTTTAATTTTAAAAATAGTTGGATATGAAAGATGATAATTAGTATTTAAAGCATCTTTTATATTAATAATATTTTCATTCACTATTTCTCCAAAACTTATTTTTCCCTTATTTTTTAAAAGTTCAAAATTTTCAAAAAACAAATATTTTTTTTTTTTATTTTGAAGAAAAAAAGGATCTGCCCAATATTCAAAAAAAGAACTTTTAAAAGTATTAATTTTTTTTAATTTTAAATTTGAAAATTTTTGCATCTGAATTTCACAAATCTTCCACTTATTGGTAAAAAAATGTAAAAAAAGTAAAATTTTTAATGTTTTTTTAATTATAAAAAAAGGATATTTTTTTAAAATATAAATTATCAAATTTTTACTAGAAGGATCATTGTAATATTTAACTTCATTTTTATTTTTTGATTTTTTAGTATTTATTTTATGTCTTTTATAAAATAAATTTTTTAAATTTTTTAAAATAATTACTACAGATTTTTCTTTTATGAAGTCCTCATTATGTTTCCAAAAATACTTTGTGCCAAAGTGGCCTTTGTCTATAATATTTCCTCCATCTAATGTGTTATTTAAAACCTGAAGAGTTACTCCGGTAGTTGGTTCATCATTGTAAACCTCCCAAAAACCAGGTGCCAATCCTCTATAATAATCATTATTACCATGATGCAATGACCATATTCCGTATTTAGCAGAATTGAGTATCTTTCCGTATATAATTCTAAAATCTCTTCTTAAAATTAGATCTAAATTGTATTTTTCAATTTTTTTACATTCTTCTTTAGGAAAAATATCTACATACTTTTTTTTTATATAATTAGTTTTAAAAATTTTGATTTTTTTCAATTTATTTAATAATTTTATTTCCTTATCTTTTCTAGTTTTTTTTATAAATTTTTGTTCAACAATTTTAATGAATTTCAGTATTACCGACGAAAGTAAATTTCCTTTAAAAAGTTTATTAATTATATTATTAAAAAAATCCTTATTAATTTTTTTTTCGTTACTTGAAATAATTAACTTTATTTCACAATATTTAGAGTTCAATAAATTTTCAAATAGATTTATTTCCCAATCCTGTAAAGACCTATTGACATTAAACATTAACCCTATTTTTAGTTTACGTGCTTGCTTCATAACAATTTTGGCAATTGTTTAATCCAATTAGAAATTGAACCAGCACCCATCCCAACAAAAATTTTCTTTCCGTATGCATTTTGTTTGATAAATTTTCCAAGCTGGTACTGATCATTAACTAAGTAAACTTTTGTTTTTGAATTATTTATGATTTCCTTTGAAAAGTTAAGATAGCTAAAACCTAATTTTGATTTTTCACCTGCAGAATAAATTGGGCATAAAATTACACAATCTGAATTTTTAAAAGAAAAGCTAAATTCTTTTTTTAAATCTTTCAATCTTGAAATTCTATGAGGTTGAAATATGCAAAATATTTCTTCTTTTTTATAAACTTTTTTAACCCCTTTTAAAACTTCTTTAATTTCAGTTGGGTGATGAGCATAATCATCAAAAAATGGTATTTCTCTGTAAGTAAATATTTTATTAAATCTCCTTTGCACACCCTTAAATTCCCTTAAACCTTCTTTAATAGTTTTTATAGATATTCCTATTGTGATTGAAACTGCTAGAGCTGCTGTTGCATTTCTAATATTATGAAGACCAAGAAGTGGAATTTTAATATTATCAATTTTGGTTTTATTTTTTCCTGGTAATTTGATTTCAATATCAAATTTAGAAAACTCTTGAAATTGTTTAACTTTTTTAATTAAAAATTGTGATTTTGGGTTTGTTCCATAGGTATAAAAATTTTTAATTTTAATTCTTTTAATAATTTCATTATTATTTTTATCATCTATACAAATAAATGATTTTCCAAAAGATGGTACTTTTTTTATAAATTCTGAAAATAATTTTTTTAAATTATCCATTGATCTATAAAAATCCATATGTTCTCTATCAATATTTGTTATTATTGAATATGTAGGTGGAACTTTGATAAAACTTCCGTCAGACTCGTCAGACTCTAAAATGCACCAATTACTTTTTCCTAACTTTGCAGAATGATTAAAAGAATTTAATATGCCTCCATTTATAATTGTTGGATCAAGTTTTGCTTTTGAAAAAATACTTTCGATAATAGAAGTTGTAGTTGTTTTTCCATGAGATCCTGAAATTACAATATTTTTGGTTAGCGAAACAATGTGAGCCAACATATCTCCTCTTTTATAAACCGGGAGCTGTCTTTTTTTTGCTGCTAAAATTTCTGGATTATTTTTTTTAATAGCTGAAGATATAACCAAAATTGTTGCTTTTTTTATATTTTTTCTGTTATGGCCAATAATTATTTTTATATTATTTTTTTTTAATCTATCGGTATTTTTGTTAGAAAAAATATCACTACCCTGGACTTTGAAACCCATGCTTTTCATAATTAACGCTAAGCCGCTCATTCCAATTCCACCTATACCTACAAAGTGAATAATTTCAGTTTTTGCTAATTCAATTTTCATTTATTGTATTTAAGAGTTTTTCATTTATCTTATTCCAAGTATTTTGATAACTAAAATCTTTCATATTTTTCTTTTTGTTCAAATAATCTTCTTTATTTTTAAGTAAATTTATTAAAAATTTTGAAAGTGAATTATTCTTAAGTTCTTTTTCGTTTAACATCCAACAACAATTTTTATTTTTATAAAATAATGCATTTTGGGATTGGTGATCGTCCTTTGCTAAAGCATATGGAATTGCAATGTAAGGTATATTTAAAAAAGTCAATTCTGATAATGTTGAGGCACCAGCTCGTGTTATGCATAAATTTATATTTTTAACGAAATCAGGAAAATTTTGTTCAAAACTAAATAACTTATAAGAAATGTTGTTTTTCTCATAAAAATTTTCTAATTCTCTTTTATTTTCATGACTTACTTGTTGATAAATTTTAAACTCATATTTAGTTGATAAATCAGTAATTGTTTTTTTTATCTCAGTTTCAAATAATTTAGCACCTTGACTTCCTCCGATAATTAATAGATTAATTTTATTTCCAATATCATCATTTTCATCAAATTTTATGGAATAAAAGTCTTTCCTCAAAAGATGATTAATAACTAATATTTTATTAATATATTTCTTTGGAAAATTTAATATTTTTTCTGAATAGCAAAAAATTTTCTCACAGTGTTTTAAAAAAAATCTATTCGCTCGCCCTAGGACCATATTTGGCTCAAATAAGTATATTTTGATATTTAGAATTTTTGCAGCAAAGAATAAAGGTAATGACATATAGCCACCGGTAGATATGAATATATCTATTTTTTTTCTTTTTAAAAAAAAAAGTGATTTAATTGTTAAAAAAAATAAAAAAAATAAATTCATAGGTAATAAAAATAAATTAGATGTAAGTTTCGGCGTATTAAAAATATTTGCTTTAAATTTTTCTAAATTTAAAAATTTAGCTCCACGCAAATCTGAAGTTAAAATAACATCAAACTCATTTTTTAGGTGATCGAAAAATACAGTTGCTGGAATTACATGTCCTCCCGAACCACCTGTGCTTATTAAAATTTTTTTTTTCATCTAATAATTAACTTTCCTTTTAGTAAGATTTAAAATAATTCCTGATAGTATAGATGTTCCTATTATAGACGAACCACCATAACTTAAAAAAGGTAAAGTCATTCCAGTAGTAGGAAATAGCCTAATATTTACACCAATATGAATCAAAGCTTGAATTAACAAAATAGAGATAGAGCCCACAAGTATTAATTTTATTTTATCATTTTTTTCAAAAAATAACTTTTTAAATACCTGATAAACAAAAAATAAAAAAATCATCATCAAAAAGATTATAATTAACGCTCCGAACTCTTCCGAAATCACAGATACAATGTAATCTGTATGTGCTTCTGGTACTCTGTTTTTTAAAACTCCTTCTCCAATACCTTTTCCAAAAAATCCACCATTTATAATTGCATCACTTGCTTTTTCAGCTTGATAATTGTTCCCAGAGCTT
>MDSV01231560.1_pt1 | contig 19018 bp, 24 predicted proteins | sample 810851 | NCBI WGS metagenome assembly MDSV01 (sample SAMN05326640, study PRJNA326480) | marine metagenome | isolation source: seawater | place: Atlantic Ocean: North East | collected 2012 | reverse complement strand
GAAATAATTTTGGAGATGACAGAAGAAATAATTTTGGAGATGACAGAAGAAATAATTTTGGAGATGACAGAAGAAATAATTTTAGGCAAATGAAAGTGAATAGAGTAGATACATTTGATGAAGATAGAGGTGGAACATATGGAAGATCACGTGGAACGAATAAATATAGAGGACAAAATTTCAATAGTCGTGACGCTTATAATAGTTTTAACAAAAGAAAAAAATTTGAAGATCCTATTAAAAAAGAGGAACCAAAGAAGGAATTTAAAATGGCTGACACAGATTTTCCAACATTAGGATAAAATAGTAAAATATAATTAGTTTATTTTATAATTAACTTTTCTTATAAAATAAATAATGGAGATGAATGTAGACACTAATGAAACTGATGATGAATTTGAATCAAATTGGATTATGGAAATAGAAGAGGAAAGTAAGACATTAAATGATTTTTTTATAACAGAAAACAAATCGATAAAGTTATATATTTATTATATAAATAGAAAAAATGAGTTATATAATGGAATAGAAACAACTGTAAACATAGAAAATAATACATTAAAAAAGAGTGAAATTATTGAATTAATAAGAAAATATATGTATATTGGAAAAAAAAAATTTAGACTAATGAGTATGTTGAGTTATAATTTTGATTTAAATAATAATGAAATAAAAAACTATTATAAAACTTCGAAAAACTATGATCTTCTCTACATACACAAAAATATTAAATCTATAAATTATAATGAAAGTATTAATTATTTTAAAGAATTAAATGATCTTTATTTATTTTTTGTTCAAACAAAATCTAATACCAACAAACAAACAAAACGTATTATATTGAGAAAAAAATTGAAAAAAACAAAAAGAAAAAGACTTAAATAAAACTAAATAAATAAAGTATTATGGCATCATTTATTAAAGCACTCGACCAGCACACATCAAGAAACTTGGGAGAGAAGGGACATATTCAGGAAGGGTGGTCTAATGATCTTAGAAAGCAAATTTGTCAATTATATTTTCAGTTAGTAAGATGTAAAGATCATAAATCACTGGAATCATCTTGGGTGAAAATTTTGTCAAGTTTCATTGGTAAAGAGAGAGAACGTATCAATGATTTTAAGGTTGTTATAAAAATGGTTGCAAATGTGCGAGATGTTAAAAGTGGAAAGGGCGAGTGTCAATTATCATATATGATGTTGTATCATCTGTATAATTATTATCCTTCATTGGCTCAACTTGTGTTTAAAAAGTTTTTGAATCTAACAGATGATACACATTGTTTGGGATCGTATAAGGATATAAAGTATATGTGTGATTATATTAAAAATAAAACGTGTAATGAGAATCATGATTTTATAAATTATATTTTGGAGCATAGTATGCATCTTTTAAAGGTTGAGGAACTAAATTATGAAAAAGGAGAGAAAAACAGTTTGTTAGCGAAGTGGTTGCCAAGGGCAAAGTCTAAAAAGTTTGGATGGATTTTCAATAAACTGGCATTGATCTATTATCCTCATTATTTGAAGACAGCAAAATCAACTCATAAGCGTAATATGGCATATAAAAAGGCAAAGACAAATTTGAGAAAGCTAATGTCAAAGATAAACAAGCGTATAGATACAACACAAATCCGTATGGCGGGTCAAGATTGGAAAAATATTGATTTTGAAAAGGTTACGGGGCCTACATTGAGAGTGCATAAAAAGGCATTTCAAAATGTGGATAAGAATGGTGCACAACGTTCGCAAAGTCTGGATCGTATTTCTTGCGCTGATAATTTGAAGACCCATATTGAAGAGTCAAAGAAGGGTAATAGAGTTGTAAAGGCACAGCGTGTTGATATGTTTAAGTTGGTTAAGGACGCAATTACTGCAAATAATAAGTTGGAAATAGATATGGTAAATGAGCAGTGGAAGGACAATGCAAGTATAAATGTAGAAAGTGATCATTATATGATTCCAATGGGTGATACATCAGGTTCTATGTCATGTGATGATAATATTCCTATGTATAATTCTATTGGATTTAGTATTCGTGTATCTGAGAAGACGCATCCAGCATTTAGACATCGTATTATGACATTTAGTAGAAATCCTACATGGTTCCAACTTAATGAAAATATGACATTTCACCAGAAGGTTAGCGTTATGAAACAGGACAATAATTGGGGAGCTAATACAGATTTTTATAAAGCTATGGAAATGATTCTTAAGGTTTGTTTGGACAATAATGTTCCTCCTACAGACGTGGAGAAGATGATTTTGGTAATATTTTCAGATATGCAAATAGATGTAGCGCAAGGTAGTATAAATTTGACAACAATGATGGAAAATATAAAGTTACTTTTCAGTGAGACAGGAATGAAGTCGATGTGGGGTAAGCCTTATCCTGTTCCACATATATTGTTTTGGAATTTGAGAAAGACAGATGGATTTCCAAATTGTGTATATGAGAAAAATACAAGTATGATCTCTGGTTACAGTCCTGTAATGTTAAATGCATTTTCCGAAAAGGGATTTGATGAGTTGAAGTCAGTGACACCATTTAAAATGTTGGAAGATATTCTAAGAAATAATAGATATAATTTTGTAGATTTACATTGTGTAACAATGTATTAATATAAAATATACAATAATAAATTACAATAATAAATTACAATAATATATATAAAAATTAAATATATATATTAATTAATATGAATAACAATACACAAAATATAAATAGTTTTTTGGCAACCCTTTTGCTTAATTATCCATCACCATCTTTAACTCAAACAGATCTATCAAATAATAATATTCCTACAACTGATTTATCAAATAATGATTTATTTTCTTTAATTGATATGATTCATGATAGTTTACCGGTAATGAACACTACACAACCTTCAAATATTCAAAATTTATTACAAACTACATTAAACCAAAAAAATTGTTATAAAAATGTTTTATCAGAAGAAGGAAAACAGGAAATAAAATTTTTAACATATAAAAAGGAGGATTTTGAAAAAACAAAATGTCCTATAATGCAAGTTCCTTTTGAAGAAGGTGAAATAATTGCACAATTACCATGTGGACATATATTTAATAAAGATAGTGTATTACAATGGTTAGAAGAAGAATCAAATAAGTGTCCTGTATGTAGATATGAGTTAAAATTCAAAGAAGAAAAAAATAATATTGAAACACATACCAATCATCCATATGGTCCAAGAAATAGACGTATTGGGTTTACTAATTTTTTAAATAATTATTATGAGGCTCAAGAAGATCGTATGATTCAGCGTGCAATTGAACAATCATTATTAGATCTAGGTGATAATCAAGAAGATTCGGATAATGAAACAGATACACTATTATTAGAATCGGAAATAGAAGTAGATATTGATGATTTAATTTAAATGTCATCCCAATCAAAGTCGATCTCATCTTCTTTTTCTTTCTCATTTTTCTCTTCCTGTATTGTTAGCTTTTTATTAATATTATTGTTCAATTCTTCTTGAATGTTTTCATCAATAATAATATTATCTGTATCTATCATAAAACCATCATCCTCATTAACAACCTCCTTTTCAGGTAATATTTCTTTATTTAATGATTTCAACTTTTTTAATTGATCCATTTGTCCCTGAGAATAAACTTCCAATAAATCTACTTTGGGCTTTTTTTTTGTTGACAAAACTTCCCAATCTCTTAATCCTACCAATACAATTGTTCCCAAAGAAATTGCATTATGTCTCTTGTTTCTACCCCTAAATTTCTTTCTTACAATCATTTGTCTATTTACCCTATCATTACATAACACTTCAAATACATTGCCACCATTTACACGTGTAACACAAGCAAATATTTCACCTTCAATTGGTTCTCTCAGTTTTCTTTGACGAAAAGTATCATCGCCAGCATGTTTTCGCGCCATGCGCTTATGACCAGATCCTCCTTTCTTATTTTTCACCATATTTAAATACTAACATAAAAAAATATATACTATTTTTTCAATTTTATATTAAAATTTAAATACTCTTAACTGATTTCATCCAGTCAACTACATCATAATGATCTATATATTTAATGCTCTTATTATGTGTTTCATTACTTTGTTCATCCGGTTCTAAATTATATTTTTCATAAAACTTTTCATGTATATCATCATTTATAAATATTGGTTGTTTGTTTTCATCAAATTCTATCGCCCAATGCTCAAAAATAGTTCTCCAATATTTAGACTTATTTGCACCACATTCCCAATTGTAAAAGTAATTATCTCTTATTTCCTCCATACTATAGTTATTTCTTTCTAAATAAAAACAACCAATACTATCTGGTATTTCATATAATCTACGCTCTTTTAACATACAATGAGGTTTTCCACTATATGGTTTTACTAACTCTTCAATATAAGTTTTTAGCTTTTGTGGAATCCTAATAGTAAACTGTTTCTTCTTTTTTCTACATTTCATATTTTGCATATATACATATTCCATAATTTGCATCTTAATATCTTGAACATTTGTATGCTTAAAATTAATATTAGTCTTATAAAATGCTTGTATTACTTTCAAAGACTTTTCCAGGTTATAATTTACAAAGAACCATACATTTCTAAAATGTCCAGCCTGTAAACTTAAAATTAATTTGTTAAATAGATTTGATTTATGCATTCTTAGTTCATTCCTGAGTTTGTCATCTATAACCCCATTTACTCGCTTGTATTTACAAAATCTAAACACAATATTGAAAAACGTAAAATCATATTTGTTTATTTTATAAAACTTATACACAATACTGATAATTACACTTAAACTATTTTCTTTTCTCCATTTTTCATACAATTTTTTCATTTTTTCCGCATAATACATGTTTTGTGTGTAATAAAAGCAATCATAAACTATCCATAATAACTGCCAAGTCTCTTCTTTATATCCACTAGTATAATATTCTACAATCCAAAATAAAGATTCTTCAATTCGTTTGTTCATAATTGCGTCTATAAATGACCATTTTATATCATCCACAATATACAAATGTTTTGATAAAGATAACATATTGTTGTATTTATTTAGCAAATCATCTTAATATTTATTTTCAATTTTTTCTAACGTTATATTATAATAATGTCAAAAGTCCCAAATGGAGAACCATGTCCTATGAATCCAGACGATGGCCAACCTGATGCATCTAATTGTGAATCAGGAAATTGTGATACAACTGGTCCAGAACCTATATGCGCTGCCCAAGCTGGTGGAAAGAGAAGAAGAAAGAAGAAAGGTAAAAGCGGAAAGAAACGCGGAATGAACAACTTCTTCAAACTTATGCTTGCTGCCAAGAAGAAAAAAGAAGCATCATTCGTTTACAATGGAACCACATACTATGGTCATCCACACCCTATGCTCGGTATGGTTTACAAAAAGAGCAAGGCTCCTCTTAAAAATCTTGGTAAGACTAAGAAAAAGAGAAGAAGAGGTAAGAGCAAAAAGATGGGAATGAAAAAGAGAGGTAAATCGAAGAGAAAAACACGCAGAAAGGGAAAAAAAAGTCGCAGAAGACGTCGTTAATTAACTTAAATAATTAATTAAATATTCATAATTAATTATTTTATATGGTTTTTTTGTTTTTTTTTGTCATTGTATCCATTTTTTCATTATAACTTTTTGCACGTTGTTTTACCATTTTCTTGTTTTTTACAAAATCTTTGTTCAAATTGGATATATATTTAAAATTTGTTAGATTTTTCACAAAATCCAATAATTTTTCATTAAATTGTAAACTTGTTTCTTTTACAGACAATCTTCGTTCAGGATCTGGATGTAAATTTAACAATAAAGTTTCTAATATTATTTTAATAAAATCTTGTTTAGGAACCTTGGAACTATAAATGTAATAGAAAAAACTCATGTAAATAATGGACAATGAATAATTATCCCAAGTTTTCCATGTTGTTAATATATAAGCTATTGCATCAAGAGATCCCATAGCTTTATACTTTTTTAATTGATTCAAACATAAACGTTTATATTTATTAATAAAAGATTGTGAAAACAATATACTAATAGGATGAGTATCATTTTCAATCATTCGGTCTACCATATTTTCTAAATCTGTTATACTAGGATTTTTATTTACCTTTAATAAATATGATAAATAATGAATTTCTAAACACCATGGAGTATATTCAGGTGCATATACATAAAAAAACTTCTCCAAATTATCTGCTTTTAATTCATCCATTTTTATAGATAATCCAAAATCTAATATCAATGGTAATTTATTTATTTCATTAAACATAATATTATTACCTTTTAAATCATAATGAACTATATTCATACTTAATAACATTTGTAATGAATTTAGTAAATGATTATAACTATTAATGAGTAAACTAACAAAGTTAAAATCGGAAGATTTATTACTTAATATGTAAGTTAAAAAATTATCACCTTTTACATAATAAATTTTCATATTTAAAAAGTCACTTGTATTGTATTTTTTAAATATATTACATTCATTAACATCTTCATCATTTATTTTTTTTACATCAATAGATCGACTTTCAACCACCGGAACAAAATGATTCAAAAAATATGGATGATCCTTTACTACATTTCCTATATATATTTCGTTTTTTGCACTAAAATTATTGCGTTGTATTTTACTAACATATTTATATTTACCGCTTTTATACATTGAGGGATAAAAGATACATCCATATGCTCCCTCTGAAAATAATGCGCCTCCCATTTGATACATTTACAAATTAATGAGAAAATATTAATAACTTATTTATTTATTAGTTTACTTATATAAAAAAATAATATTAACTATAAATATAAAATGGAAGAAGCAAGTAGTTTATTAGATTTTGCCAAGAAAGAAGAAGAAGAAGCAAACAATAAAATGTCAATACCAACATGGGATAAAATTAATAGTCATTATGAACAAAGATGGTTGGCAGAAAAGGAAAAATTTCAAAATCAGTTAAAAGGAAACTTTTTTAATTTGGTCGAACGCTTTGCTAGTGGAAAACAAGAGATTTTTCAGTTATGTGCACCATCACATAGAGAAAAACTTTACATTAGAGCATTTTTAGAAATGTTTGAATCTGGATATGCACCTCATGTAGGTGAAGTTGAAAGATTAGCAGGAAAAAAAGTTCGTAAATTATATGTTACATTACCTCATAATTATCATGACTGACTAATTTTTATACCATATATTAAAGATGGTAAAATGCATATACGCAAATTACCGAAATGTTGCATTATTTCTTAAATATTTTACCTTTTACTTTCCGTAAAATATTTATTTTTATAAATCTTTTTGATTTTGTTCATCGCATCTTTTTCTTCATATGAAAATTCATTTATTAGCTTTTCCTTCATACGTCCCAATTCATCTTTACATTTTTCACTAAAATATTCATATGCTACAGATGGTTTCAACTTTTGTTTCACTACCGAGTCAATATGCTCTTTTACACTATTCAAAAATGCATTGTCCTTACATATATATTTCTGCCTCTCCTTAGGTTTACTTTTCTTTTCACATACACGCTTCATAAAATAATACCTTATACTCTTAAATATCTTACGTTCCATATTTCCATTAAATCCAAAACGTTGTAACATAATTCTTTCATCTTCAATCATTAATTTATTTGTTTTATACCACAATTCATAATTATCTTTAAATGTTTCCAAATCATCATTTTTATGTTTATTTGAAAATTCAATAAGTCTTTGCTTAAATGCACAGCTAAAATTAAACCTATATGTCTCCATTTTAAATAAAATAAAATAATAGATAACTATATATTTCAATTTTATGTCTCTTATAGAAATCAGTTATACAAATTATTTAGACTCTATACAAAAAAAATATAAGAAAATCCTTGTTGTTAATATGTTGCCAATTGATGATACATTTAAAACTATCATAAAAAGAATTAGTGCACCTAAATTATCACCTTTTACACCACATAATAGTTCTAATTGTATTTATGCAATTATAAATCCTGATAATAAAAATGAACTTTTAGAACTTGAACATATTGGTCTGTTATTTAATTTTTTAGTTACAAATAATTTTCAACTTCATAATGCCTTTAATGATGTTATTAAACAAAATACTAAGTTTATATGTTATGTTTCAAAGTAAAAAATATAGTATTATATTAATAAAGATGAGTGAAATAAAACAACTCTATTTTAATAAACTTAAAATAAGTTTTTTAAAATTATACATACAAAAACATATTAAAAAATTAAGAAAACTTCAAAAACAATACATTCAAATTGGTGGAGAAAAGGAAGATGAAAAAAAGGAAGATGAAAAAAAGGAAGATGAAAAAAAGGAAGATGAAAAAAAGGAAGATGAAAAGGTATCGGGTAAAATGGAAGTTGAACCAATACGTGTTCCATTGGTGTCTACATTTGTTCATGATGCGCCAAATATTATTGCAAGATCTATTGATATTTTTAATAACACCAGTGATCTTGTTGATACTGGTGAGTGTTTGGCAAATAAATATGATCAAGAGGGAATTATTAAACCGTATTTTAAAGTAGCAAATGAATTATTAGGATTTTTAAAAATATTTATTCGATCATATTCATTTTTTATTAAAATGTTTAAAGGTCAGTTTAATGAAAAAATATTAAAAGCAATTGAAGACTTTGAAAACAGTTTATTAGAAGATGTCCCAGAAGAAAAACTTCCACCAGAAGTTGCTGAGTTTGTTAAAAAACATGAACAAGCACATGAAATGATGAAAGGAGGTGCACCTAATGAAAATGTTGAAGTATCGCCTGAAGCAGCACAAGAATTAGCAGCTATTATGACAGTAACAAAAAAATTGGTAGATGAAGTAGATAAAAGTGGTAAAATAATTACACGCGAAGTGTTACCTGACGTATTATCAAGAAAAATAAATCCAATGCAACAAATGAATAATGCTATTTCTGATAGTATACGCGCGGCATTAGATGTTGCTAAAGCAATGCCTGGTGTTGGTGCTGCTGTAAGTGCAGTAAGTTTACTAGATAAAATTACTAAAAATGCGGATCGTATGTTAAGTATATTGGAAACAAATGTCACTATTGCTCAACAAATAGTTGAAAAAAATGTTGTTAAAACACCAGATAATCGTTGTAGTATGCCATTGTTAGATGCTGCATTAGCATTAAGTAAATTAGGTAAACAATCACCTGAAGTTGCACGTTTAGTTAAGTCTGTAGGTATTGATATTTTAGAAGACGGTGTTAAAAATAGTTTAAATCCCAGTGACGAATATTTAGATATGAATCGATTTGCAAATTTTGTTGCAAAAGATGCAATACAAACATTAGACAATTCCGGTGAAATGTTATTTGATACAATGGAAAAAAATAAACAAGAAGCATTAGCGGCGGTTGATCAACCAAAGGAAGAAACAAAAGAACTTCAAAAGGAAACTCAAAAAGAAGAAAGTAAGAGGGCTTCCCCTCCAAAAAAAGGCGGGAAAAAATCTCTTTTAAAGAAATCTCTTTTTAAGAAAAAGAGAACAAAAAGAAGAAAAAGGGGGTATGAGAGAAAATCTCCAAAAAAAGGAACTAGGAAAAAAACACCCAAATAAGGTTATTGTATATAATTTAGAATACTTAATTATATATAAATGCAATGTTCTGTTTGTTATACAACAAAAAATTTAGTTTATACTGATTGTAAACATGATTTTTGTGAAAAATGTATAAAAAGTTGGCTACAAATCAAATATAATTGTCCAGTTTGTAGAAGAAGTGTTTGGACTTTTACAAAACATAAAAAAATCAATAAAAAAATCAATAAAAAAATCAATAAAAAAATCAATAAAAAAACCAAATCAAAACCATTTATTCGATCTATACCAGTAAAAACACGTAGTAAAACAAAAGAAAATAGATGGTCAAATTTCTCTCAGTTTATAGCGAATTCTTATCAAGATATGTCTTTACCAAATATTAATATTCATCAAAAATTTATTATTGTTGAACAAATCATTAAAAAATGTATAGATAATTTAGTTTTGATTAAACAAATGGATATTTCATATTTTATTAGTATTGAAAATTTATTATATCAATTAGAAAATAATCAAAATATAATTGATAATAATTATTTAGATAAAATTAAACTATGGAAATATAAACTTAATAACGTTAATCAGATTTCATCATTTTCTTAAAATCTTCAAAACTTAATTCTACCTTTTTAGAAACTTTATTCATCTTTTCACACAATGGTGAATCTGGTATATTTCCACGCCTCATAAATTTATTTTCAAACCATACCGGTTTGAATACCTCTTTTTTCTTTTCTATTTTAGGTTTCACAAAAACACTATTATTATCCAAATCATCCTCATCTTCTTTCTTTTCATCTTCCTTCTTCACTCTCTCCTCATATAATTTTTTTTGCTTTTCCATCTCTTTATTACCATCAATATATAATAACTTAGTATCAAATGTTAAACAATATTTCCTACATACTGTTTTTAATACTTTAAAACTAACTAATTTACTATTTGACCAATATTCAAATCCCTCATTTTTAATACTATAACGCATAACAATCATACCATCATCTGGTGTATGTTCAATAATAATATTTTTACTGTTTGGTTGGCACTTTTTATTTTTTAAGTTACTTAGATCATAACTATCTAAATAATTTTCTTCTTCTTCTTCTTCTTCTTCTCCATTATTCATAGAATTCCATACTTGTGAAACAAAAATTAACGATATAGCTCCTCCAATACTAAATAAATAAAAAATATATAATATATCAAAAATATTCATAATATATAGTTTACATTTTAAACTTTTAAGTATTATTTTTATTTCAATTGTGATTTTCGTAATTCAAATAAACTTTTAATTTCCTTCTTCAATATTGGCACCTTGATCTTTTCATAAGTATTACTCTTATTTTCTGGATGCAAACATACCAAATACAAATCCTTCACCTTTACATCATACTTTCTTTCTAACATTGCTTTATATGTATTTAACTGTAATGAATAATGCCAAAAATTAGTATCAGGTAAATGTTCAATACACTCAGTTTTTGCACTTTGCCATGGATTATCTTTCTTGATGTTTTTACACCTTTTCCAATCATAAATAGATAAACTACCATCTTTATTCTTAAATATCATATCTATAGATCCTGCCAACTTTAACTCTTTATCATAAATCATCCATTCCGTTCTATATGCTTCCAAATTACTATGTTGTTTGTGAAATCTCAGAAAATATTCATACTCTATTGATGGATTTTCTATTTTCATATTATTATAAAAACACTCGATGTCATAATGCATCTTTGTTCCCGCTTCTGATGCTTTTTTTCCATTTTCCGACCACTGAGTTTTGATCTGCTCCGCCGTCATTCCATAATATTTACTCTTCTTCCAATTTTTTCCATTCATCATGTTCTTAATAATTGCTTCTGAATTAAATTTTTCAAAATGAGAATGATTCCAAGTTGTTACACTTGTAAAATTAGAGTCTCCATCTATATGATAAATATGTGGACCTTCGTCAAATTTAATGTGACTATCCCTAATATGTGCATTTTTTTCGGCTAAATAAGTCGGAATCATTATATTTATATCTACATGTTTTTTAAAATATTATTTTTTTTCAATTTATTTACTACAAAATTATTATATATCTATATATATTTATACATCAAAGTTGTAGAGAAAAAAAATCGATAAAAATAAAAATATTTAGGAAATATAAATGGGGTTTTTATTAGAATTATCTTTGGATACGAAAAAAAATAGCAATATTTCACATTTAAAGCAAAATTTAGTTGATGAAGCACTCAAAAATAAATGTGAAATATATTTCTTTAATTATGAATTTATGGGAAAAAATAGAAAGATATACAGACATCATTTTATTTTAACATTCATTTTTGAAGAAAACGAAGAATTAGTCGCTAATTTTGTCCGTTATGTCAAAAGAAATCATAGAAGATCAGTAAAGGTTGAATCTTTATTTTTTGAAAATTGTATTTATGAAATAATGTATGCATCTACTAAATACTTAAATATGATGGACAAAGGGAAAGCTAAAGATTACTTAGAAAAACGAAAATCTAATAATCTTTATAAACAAGATTCAGTTATACTTAAAGCTATTCAAAGAAAGTGACTAATTTTACTATTTTTTATTGTAGCCAAACTAAATAATCCCCGCTGCTTTAAATATTTATATAAATTTACACCTATTTTTCTAATAGTCCAAACTATTGGAAATATAAAAGCAGCGGATTTTACTCTACTCCATTTTAAATAATCTCTAAAATACCAAATAATTAAAAAAAAACCTATACTTCCGACTACAGCTTCTACTATTTCCGTATCTTTTAAAAATATAAAATTCATATTTATTATATATTACACACCTATAAATTTCTTCCAAAAAGGTTTCTTTTTTATTGTCTTCTTTCTACGTTTTTTTCTTCTTTTTTTTCCACGTTTTGTTTTTCTTTTTCTCTTTTTTTGAGATTTTAACTTCTTTGTTAATATATCTTGATCATTTACTTTATGAATTGGTATACTTACTATTAATCTAGGTAACATTAAACCACTCATTTTATTCTTTGGTAAAGTTTTTTTATTTACTTTGAATTTTTTTTTTCTTGTTTTTCCATTTTTTGTTAATATTTCTACACCTTTCTTACCATTATGTGTTGTCATTTTACTTGTTTTACTTATTTCTCCATTTTTGTTTTCAATACGTTCTTCATATGACTTAAAAATCATTGACATATAAAGTATAATCACAAAAAATAATTTATTGTATTTATATAAATGGAATCAAGTAAATCAAACTTAAATTCTTTACCTCCTCAAAGAGTCATTAATATTAAAAAAAGTAAATCCTTAAAAACAGAAAAAAAACTTTACGATTTTATTGACGTAAATTTAGATAAAAGTTTTATAAATAAATATTTTCAAGAATCAAAAAAGAAGTAGTTTATTTTATATAATGTATAACATAAACAAAATACAAAATTGATATGAAAATATATTAAACAATTAAAAATATAACCCAAATAATAAAGAAATGGCATCTTTCAAATCTAAAATTCATACATGTTTATCACAAACTATAAAAATTAAACGTGCAAAAGGCGAGCATTATAAAGCCAAGTTAATGGAGCGTGGGCTGACTAATATACTAGACTCACCTGTTACTAATATAACATCCTTGGAAAGTATTAATGGTGTTGGTCCCATGACTCTTAGAAAGTGTAAAACATATATCAAGACGGGAACAACCCCTGAGATTGAAGATTATAAGACAAATCCCTTATTTACATTTTTGAAAATTCATGGTGTTGGACTAAAAAAGGCGAAAATATTGATTAAAGAAAATATAACTTCTATTGAAATGTTGCGTGAGCGTCAAGATTTGTTGAATGATGTGCAAAAGAAGGGTTTGGCATATTTTGAAGATATAAACCAGCGTATTCCAAGAAGTGAAATTGAGATGTATAAAAAAATGTTTGACACAACATTTGATGAAGTGAAAGGACCAAACTCTTTTTATGAAATTGTAGGATCATATCGACGAAATGTGGAAACTTCTGGTGATATTGATCTAATTTTGAGTTGTTCTGATGATGCAAATATTTTAGACAAGTTTTTGGATACTCTTATTAATAAAAATATACTGGTTGAAGTTTTATCTCGAGGAAGTATCAAGTGTTTGGCCATAGGAAAACTAGGAGATCAACCCGCCCGTCGCATAGATTTTATGTTTAGTCCTCCTGAGGAATATCCATTTGCGATTCTCTATTTCACAGGAAGTGCGCTATTTAATACTGTTATGAGAAATCGTGCATTACAAATGGGGTATTCATTAAATGAGCATGGATTGTATAAAATGGTAGATGGAAAGAAAACACATAAGATTTCACATCGTTTTCATAGTGAAAAATCCATATTTGACTTTTTGAAAATGGTATACAAACATCCGTTTGAGCGTATTGATCATAATTCTGTGGTTATTGCAAAAAAAAATAAATCATTAAAAAAACGTTCTTCTACAGTTTTGAAAAATATTAAAAAGTTTAAAATGGGTGGTGTTAGTGTATTACAAGTAATGAATGAAAAAGAAGTAGAAAAGATTGTTAAAACCGCCGATAATTATTATTATAAACATAACAAACCCTTGTTAACTGATTCACAATATGATATTTTGAAGAGTTTTGCACAGAGAAAGTATCCAGACAATGAAGTGATTAACAATGGGCATTTGAATATTGAAATCAGTAAAGATAAAGTGGATTTGCCATATTTCATGGGATCCATGGAAAAGATCAAACCGGATACAAATGCATTGAAAAATTGGCGCGCAAATTACCGTGGTCCATATGTTGTATCTTCCAAGTTGGATGGTATTTCAGCATTGTATTCTACAGAAAATGGTGAAAAGAAATTATATACTCGTGGAAATGGTTTGAAGGGTTTGGATATTAGTTATTTGATTCCACATTTGCAACTTCCTGATGTGGAAAACATTACAATTAGGGGCGAGCTTTTGTTGAGGAAGGATGTATTTCAAGAAAAGTATTCAAATAATTACAAAAATGTAAGAAATATGATTGGTGGAGTGATGACGACAAAGAAGATTGAACAAAAAAAGTGGTCAGATATTGATTTTGTTGGATATGAAGTCATTAACCCTGTGTTGAAACCTTCCGCACAAATGGCTTGGTTATCAGTGAATAATGTAATTACAGTAACAAATAAAAAGGTGCGATCAATTAACAATGATGGATTATCAAAGTTGTTGTTGGAAACGCGTGAACAAGATCCTTATGATATTGACGGTATTATTGTTGTTAATGATAAGATTTATGAGCGAACTAATAGAAAATGTCCCAAACATGCTTTTGCATTTAAGATGGTGCTGAGTGATCAAATTATGGAATCACAGGTTGTGAATGTGCATTGGCAAATTAGTAAGGATGGATATATTGTGCCAAAGATCGAAGTTGTTCCTGTTGAAATTGGCGGAGCTACTATCACATTTTGCAGTGGTCATAATGCTGGATTTATTGAGAAAAACAAAATCGGTATTGGTGCATTATTGCAAATGGTGCGAAGTGGTGATGTTATACCAAAAGTGCATAGTGTAGTGGAGCCTGCGGATGAACCAAGTATGCCGACAGTGCCTTATGTATGGAATGATAGTCATGTGGATATATTGTTGCAAAATATTAGTGAAAATAAGACGGTGCAAATGAAGAAAATTTTGTCATTTGTGCAAACATTGGATGTTCCTAGTTTTGGACCAGGAAATGTGAAAAAGGTATTTGATGCTGGGTTTGATACAATTCCAAAGGTGTTGACAATGACTGTAAATGACTTCCTAACTATTCCTGGTTTTAAAACAAAAATGGCGACAAAAATTTCGAGTGGTATTAAAGAAAAACTAGATAATACGTCATTGCCTGAATTGATGATAGCAACAAATATTTTTGGTAGAGGAATTGGAAAAAGTAGATCAAAGACAATTATGGAAAATTATCCAAACATTTTAACTAGTGAAGAAACTGATGAAGAAAAAGTTAAAATGATTGTAAAATTGGATGGATTCAGTGAAAAAACAGCACAGTTGTTTGTGCCATACATTGATACATTTATGACATTTATTCAAGAAACAAATTTGATGCATAAACTGGAAGTAAAAGAAAAAGCTCCAACGGATACTAGTCATCCATTATACAATAAGAAAATTGTTATGACTGGGTTTAGAGATAAACAGTTGGAAAATGCAATTGTAGAAGCAGGTGGTATTATTAGTAATTCGGTAAGTAAAAATACGTTTATGTTATTGGTGGATAATTTGAATTCAGATTCTGGAAAGGCAGAAAAAGCGCGAAATTATAAAATTAAAATGATGACTCCATATGCTTTTAACAATCATTATTTGGAGTAAAAATATAAGGATGACAATGTATTAACTCCTTAGATTCATCCTCATCCACTGTATCAAATAACATTTTCATTAAAAAAGTGCTATGAGCAACTAATGCTATATTTTTTTCTGTTCGAAGATCTAATGTTTTTTTTACATTATTAACACGTCTTTCCAAATTAGATAATGTTTCATAATTATCCGGATCCCACAATTTATCTTCACTTGTTTGTAAATCTATAAAATTTACATGTGGGAATTCTTTCTGTAATAACCATTTTTGTGAACGTTTGTTACTATATTGCTTTCCCATTGGGAATTCCCTTGCATCTTCACATGCTATCATTTTCACGTCATGTCCTTCAAATATATTTGTTGCTGTTTGTAAACAGCGCTTTAATGGTGAAACAATAACTAAATCAATATTTTTTACTTCTTTCCAATTTCTGTTTAAACTTTTTGCTTGATCAATTCCTATTTTTGTTAATTGTGGATCTGCTTTTTTTGGATCATAATATGCTGCTCGACCAAATTTAAAAAAATCGGTATTATGAAATCCTTGCCCATGTCTAATACAAAAAATTTTTTTCATTTTTATACATATAAATTATATTATACTTTAACTTGTTTAAAAATCAAAATCATAACTTACTATTTTATTGATACTTTTTTTATTATGAATATATACATCATTTCTTATGTTTTTTACCTTTGATGAAAAATTTGCCACACATATACTCATCAAATGTTTGTTATATAAATTATGTTCCTTGTCCGTAAATAAATCCTCCACCGGATTTTCCTGTCTAAAATACTTCAATATTTCACGCTGCAAATAACACACACCCTTCTTAAATTCATCATCTTCCAACTTTATCCAACCATCTACTGTTTTTTCATACAATACATAAGACTTTTCCTCAAAACACATTAATGGCTTTTCTTCGCAATTGTCTAATTTATCATTTATTATATTACTTAATGCATCTAATAACCCATTATTAAATACATAATCCAATATTTCTTCACTCATTTCTATATTTTGTATAAATCTTTCATACGTCATTGTTAACGTCCTATTTTCATTTAACCACTCCAAAACATTGATCCTCTTCTTCTCTTTATACGCCAATGTTTCCAACTTCTTCACCCGTTCACATAATCTTTCATTTGATATCATCATATTACTCATTAACTCAAATAAATCATTATTGCAATCCAATATATTTATATTATGTTTTAAACTACACTTTACATAATGTTTTCTTAAACACTTTGGTGACTTATAATATTTGTTACATAACAAACATTTATGCATTGTTTACTATTTCTCAATTAATTTATTTATAACAAATCAATTTAAAATTGATTTTTTATATATTTTAAAAATAACACTCATATACATAATGACTACTCTTGATAATAATATTCCTACAAATATGAAGACAACTAAAGAAGAAAAAATTGTTGAAAAAGTAGAATCAACTAAACCGAAAAAGAAAAAGAAATCTTACAAAAGTTTAATGAAGTCTATAATGAAAGGAACTTTAACGGAAGAAGAACGAATAGAGAAACAGCGTGCAAAGCTGAACAGTATATTGGTGGATGCAAATTTTAAAAAAGTGGATATTATTTAAGGTGCATCTTTTTAATGTAATACATGTAATTGTTAAGTTTAGAAATAACATAACAACTGTCCTCATCTTTTAATTTTTTTGCTATGGTGCTATGATCTACATAAATTTCATCACTTATATTTCTTAAACTTTTGAAAAAGCTTACTTCTTTGTCCGGATAAATAACCAGGTAATTTAATTGCTTCATATATGATTCAAATTTTTTGTATGAGTCCAATTCCATTACTTTCATATATAAATTTATCTCTAATTCATTTATATATATGGCTTTAACTAAACTTTTACCTAATTTTTTAAAACTCACCGCAGGTGGGTTTGGGATCTTTGGTGTTACTATGTTGCCCAATTATATAAATGTTCAAACTCAAGATCATCCACAATCTTTACAAATTGTGGATACAAAGAATGCTGGTTCTCTTTTTATGAACAATATTAAACCTAAATTAATTATGGAATTGTTGAAAATGTATAAATGGCAAACAGGATTGGCTATCTCAGGTCTAGGTTCATTATTTTTTATTAAAACTATTGGATTTGATAGCCTAATGTATGCTTCACGACGTCAATTAAGTAATGGAATAAGTAATTTAACCAATTCATTAACATTTATTATAGATAATATGAATGAATTTAAAAAAAATGTGTATAATAAATTTGATTCTTTATCAAAGAAAATGGACATAAATCATAATAATGTAAATTTAGTAATCAAGCAGAAAAGTGATGAGTTAAAATGTGAGATGAAAGATATAAAGGGGAATCAAAATAAAACAAATGGTATGTTAAATTTAATGACCGATAAAATAAATATAATAGAAGATCAAGGTAAATTTATAAGTAAAGGTGTTTATTTGCTGTGTAATACTGTATTAAATGATCCACAAAACATAAATAACGATCACCTTGAACAATTAAAAGTATATAACCAATTTGATAACATAAATAAAAGAACTACAATTAATGCACCTTAAACTTCGCTTAATTCTATTGCGTTTTCACCTGTTTCCATTGGCTTAAAACGCTTCAATAAAAGCAACAAAAATTTCTCAATATCATACGGCGACACTTGAACATGTTTATTATTTGTAAATCCTAATACTCTTTTATACATTGGTGCTGTTTTTTTATCATATAAAACTTCAACTATAATTTTGTTATTTGTCCATAAACTATGTATCATATTTGCACCATGAGGTGTAATTATTATATCGTTGTTTTGAAACACTTCTATTTGTTCCTTTAAAGATAAATCTTCCAAATACACTATTCCTTTATACTTCAAACAAGGTTGTTCAATCAATATAGTATCCAAATTATCTAGTAATGAATTTGTATCATTTTCATCAAATTCACCCTCGCTGTGTAGCCATTTTTTGCGGAATCTTCTATATTCTGTTTTACGATCCACTATAATTATATTTTTATT
>MDSV01049910.1_pt1 | contig 19028 bp, 14 predicted proteins | sample 810851 | NCBI WGS metagenome assembly MDSV01 (sample SAMN05326640, study PRJNA326480) | marine metagenome | isolation source: seawater | place: Atlantic Ocean: North East | collected 2012 | reverse complement strand
GGTTATCACAATAACCGTCAAAAAAATGTTCTGCATCATAAATTACCTCACGTCCATTTGAAACTAAAAAGCGTACGGAATCTTCAATCATGCGGAGATTCTCTTGTTCTGTAGTGCGCAATATTTCCGTGACGTGTAACAACCAAGTCTTACCAAAAATAGTGACTACAGGAGTCTTAGCATCTAGTAATAACTTTAGCTGTGGGTCCTCTTCAGCAGCAACTAATGCACGGCAAGTTGAACCAAAAGCAGCAATTTTCGCATGTTTTAGATCCAGCTTTTCTGCAGCTTCAAAGAATGCCATATCGCGCGGATTTGAGCCGGGCCATCCACCCTCAATAAAATCAATGCCGAACTGATCGAGTTTCTCCGCCACTCTTAACTTTGCTGCTACAGTAAAAGAAACACCCTCACCTTGTGTGCCATCACGTAAAGTAGTATCGTATATTTTAATTTTTGTGCTCATCAGGAGAAACTAAATTTTCATAAAGTTTGAAGACAACGCTTTGAAGATGGTGGGGCAAACCAAAAGAGACGACCTAATCTTTATGCAAACGCTTTAAATGCCGACCAAATGCATGCATTACAGCTAAGTGAACACGAGCTTGTGTGCTCGCGTAAATCCACCACGGCAAGCGAGGTGCGAAGCCATGTATAGACGCAATCAAACATTCACTTTGTGGGAATAACCTAAATTCCAAACGACCTGGAGGTTCAACAGAGCGAGAAAGTAAGCCACCCGTTACATAGAAGGCGCACCGACGCTTGTTATCTACTGTGTAAGGAGTTGGTGTGAGCTCGAGAAGCTTGAAGCGCTTTAAACCAATAAATGTGATCACTCCCTGCGCAGTTTGCTCCACACAAATCAGTCCGCGGAAAGTCTTCGTTAGCCAAGATGCATATTCTTCTGCCACTGCGCGAGCATCTAACTTAGTCACTAGCGCCATTCGCTGTACAGATCGAACACGGCGCAATTTACGAATTTGCTGAGTGTCTGTTGATTGAGTCTCACTACGCGGATTCGCCTTAGGCATCCCCTTATCGTTAACAGATCGAAGGATCGACTGATCGAAATCAATCAGTGTTGCTTGTAATCGGTCTAGGAGTGGATTCGGGCGGGCTTTTAAATTATGTCGTAAACTTTCTTGTAGGGGTCCTACCAATGCTGTGGGTACACCACCAAAAAAAGCGACCCAATGCTTGGATATGCGAAAGCAATTCCAAGGAAAGTTAACTATATATATAGGTCGACTAAGTACTTGCGCAGTTCGAACAATTAGCTCTCGATAGCTCATAGGCTCATGACCACCTAAATCATACACGCCTCCAGCTAATGCACTGTCGTTAAAACAATACCCAAAAGCTTCGCATATGTTTTTTATGTCAATTGATTGAGTCATTGAATTGGCCCACCTTGGAAAAAACATAATAGGTAAGCGTCGCACCAAATTAACCAGCATTGAGAAAGAGGATCCGCCAGGACCACAAATTAGTCCGGCTCGTAATACGGTGACCTTGACCGTGCGGCTACGTAAAACTTTTTCCACTTCACGCCTACTACGCAAATGAGGCGATAACTCCTCTTCGGTCTCCGGCAAAAGGCCACTCAAATAAATAACATGGCGCAGGCCAGCTGCTTCAGCTGCACGAATAAAGTTATCTGCTAGGAGTAAATCCGTATCCTCAAAACTAGCTTGTATTAAGCGGCTAGAGGGCGCCATCGAATGCACAAGGTAAATACCAAAATCACATCCCTGCATCGCTTCGGTCAATTTGGGAAGGGAATAAACATCACATAATCGCCACTCCGTATTAGCAGAGCTAGATTGAGCTTCGACAACGCTAGTGCTGCGAGTTAATGCACGAAAGTCATAATCCCCGCTAAGATACTCCCGTAGATGCGTGCCAACAAAACCGCTAGCGCCTGCAACGGCTATCTTTGGGCGACCATTATGTGACAAATTTGACATCTTAGAAATATGTTTAAGAAGAACTTACAGCACAAGTAATGACTGCCACATTTAAAAGCAAAAAAATGGGCTAATCCTTTAATATAAGCGGTATTGTAAGGTTTATATTAGTATATTTTCGATAAATTGAAGAACCTATTTATTAAAAAGATGGTTAAAACAATAGAATCAAAGTTGAAATACTATGTTTTACGGTCTTGCAGAATTCGTATCGAGCCCTAATCTCCGCCTCTTTTTTGTAAATTCAGTGGCAAAATAACGATTTTTTGCTCTTCCTATATTCTAAACAAAATACAATTTTAATATCTTCAAATTATAATGAGCGACCTATCAAAATACAGAAACATCGGAATCTTTGCTCACGTAGACGCCGGCAAGACGACCACTACCGAGCGGATACTCAAACTAACTGGTAAAATCCACAAGTTAGGTGAAGTACATGACGGCGCGGCAACTACGGACTTTATGGAACAAGAGCAAGAGCGTGGTATTACCATTCAGTCTGCAGCGACTACTTGTTTTTGGGATGATCATCGTTTTAACATAATTGATACTCCTGGTCATGTTGACTTTACTGTCGAGGTATACCGTTCCTTAAAGGTCTTAGATGGTGGTGTCGGTGTTTTCTGTGGATCTGGAGGAGTCGAACCTCAATCCGAGACGAACTGGAGATATGCTAATGAGTCGAAAGTGGCACGATTAATCTATGTCAATAAACTCGATCGTATCGGCGCTGATTTCTACAAGGTTATCGACCAAGTAAAAAAAGTTTTAGGGGCAACTCCTTTAGTAATGGTATTACCAATTGGCACAGAGAGTGAACTCCAAGGCGTGGTCGATCTAATTACGCGAAAAGCATGGGTATGGGACGATTCTGGAGACCCAATGAGTTACGAATTACAAGACGTACCCGCCGATATGGTAGATAAAGTTGAAGAGTACCGTTCCGTATTAATAGAAACAGCTATCGAACAAGATGATGATGCGATGGAAGCCTATTTGGACGGCACAGAACCGGATGAAGCAACTCTTAAAATGTGTATACGTAAGGGCACGATCAATCTAGATTTCTTCCCTACCTATTGTGGCTCATCATTCAAAAACAAGGGCGTCCAAAATGTGCTCAATGGTGTAGTCGATTACTTGCCAAGTCCAACTGAAGTCAACCCGCAACCAGAAGTGGATGCTGAAGGAAATGAAACTGGTGAAAAAGCAATTGTCGATCCTGAACGACCTTTGCGTGCACTTGCATTCAAAATTATGGATGACAAATACGGTGCTCTAACTTTTACCAGAATTTACTCTGGTAAACTTACCAAGGGCATGTCGGTGCTCAACTCCTTCACCGGAAAAACAGAGCGAGTTGGTCGCATTGTAGAGATGCATGCAGATGACCGCGAAGAAGTCGATTCAGCACAAGCTGGAGATATTGTGGCTCTTCTTGGAATGAAGAATACACAAACGGGTCACACTCTCTGCGATCCAAACAATCCTGCGACGCTAGAACCTATGGTTTTCCCAGATCCAGTTATTTCAATCGCCGTAAAGCCTAAGGACAAAGGACAAGCTGAAAAACTAGGTGTAGCTATCGGTAAAATGGTGGCAGAAGATCCTTCTTTCCGAGTTGAAACGGACGAAGATTCTGGCGAAACCATTCTTAAAGGAATGGGTGAATTACACCTCGATATTAAGGTCGATATTTTAAAGCGTACCTACGGCGTAGAAGCTGAAATTGGTAAACCGCAAGTTGCCTATCGAGAAACGATTACTATTCCTGTTGAAGATAGTTATACTCACAAAAAACAGTCTGGTGGATCCGGTCAATTTGCTAAAATAGATTATGTTATTGAACCTATTGTGCCCAGCGAAGAGGAAGAAACTAAGAATTTTGAATTCGAATCAAAAGTTGTTGGTGGTAATGTTCCTCGCGAATTCTGGCCTGCGGTAGAAAAGGGTTTTCGATTCTCCATGGAGAAGGGTCCACTTGCCGGCTATCCAGCAGTTAGTGTAAAAGTAACTCTAACAGATGGCGCTTTCCACGCAGTTGATTCTTCTGCAGTAGCCTACGAAATAGCCGCTAAAGCAGCTTATCGCCAAACTATGCCAAAGGGTAAGCCTGATATTCTTGAACCTATTATGAAGCTCGATGTTTTCTGCGGTGAAGAAAATATGGGGGATGTAATTGGCGACCTCAACCGCCGTAGAGGTATGATTAAGTCTCAAGAACCTGGTAATACTGGCGTACGAATAAAGGCAGATGCGCCACTTTCAGAAATGTTTGGTTATATTGGTTCACTGCGGACAATGACATCAGGACGTGGTCAGTTCTCGATGGAATTTTCTCATTATGCAGCTTGCCCTAAAAATGTTGCTGAAGACGTAATTAAAGAAGCGCAAGAGCGGGAAGCTGCGAAGCGAAAATAGAGCACTATTTGTACATCAAATTATTGATTGTAGTTTTACTTCAATCAATAATCTCGCGCAAATCCAATTTAAGCGGCAGAAGTTTGTTTGTATGTTTACATCTATAATCACTCATCCTGGTGGTGCTCATAAAGACGATTTTCTCGCATGCTGCGTGCTCCTCACACAAGCATGCGTACCTATATATCGGCGAAATCCTAGCGCAGAAGACCTTAAAGATTCATCGATTGCTGTTGTCGATGTTGGTCTACAACACGCATCAGAAATTTATAACTTTGACCATCATCAACTTCCCAGTGAACAAGTACCAACTTGCGCACTATCTTTAGTGCTAAAAAATCTAGGCCTTTATGAAGATGCTCTAGAGTTCTGCGACTGGCTCGAAACATCCGAATGGTTAGACTGCAGAGGTCCTGCTGATACTGCCACATGGCTGGGAACTGATCATCAGGTATTAGCAAAACTAAATTCGCCAATTGATATCACACTTTTACGCCGTTTTGCGAGCCAAGTAGAACACCATCAAGGAGAACCCGTTTGGGAAGTAATGCTAATGATCGGCCAAGATTTAATTGAATATATAAAGGGGCTAAGGAGTCGAATCGACTTTATATCTGAGCATGCTCAAATCTGGAATTTTAGAACCAAAAAGGCACTATATATGCCTCGAACCGATCCACTCCCCAAAGACCCCTCCGCAGGATTGGCTCGTTATCTTTCACAAAAACAGCTTGATAAGGATGTTATTGCAATGATCTACCCTGACAGTCGTGGCACAGGATACGGTATGCGCCGCTTTAATGATGACCATAGGTTGGACTTCACACAAATTAATTCACAACCAGACGTCCACTTTACCCACGCACGAGGCTTCATTGCAAAAACATCTGCTACTACAATAGATCGCTTGGCAGATTTACTCGAACTAGCGCATAACAATAACTAGACAAGGCGCTAGGAAATAAAAAAGGAGCTCAATAATGAGCTCCTTTGAAAATTAAAGAGATGTTAGGCTAGAATTAATATTCCCCGCCGCCGAAGTCACGATCTCCGCCGCCACGTCTGTCTCCTCGACCTCCGCCGCCGCCACGACGATCACCGCCGAAGTTACGACCTCCACCGCCGCCACGACGATCACCGCCGAAGTTGCGACCTCCGCCACCTCCGCCGCTGCGCTCTTCACGTGGACGCGCCTCGTTAATAACTAAAGGACGACCTAGGAACTCTTCTCCATTGAGTGCTTCAATAGCTGTGTCCATACCTTCTTTAGTTTCCATCGTTACAAAAGCGAAGCCACGGGGTCGACCGGACTCACGATCTTTAACGATGAATACATCTTCTACTCCACCATGAGCTTCAAATAAGCTCTTGATGTCCTCAAATGAGGCATCAAAGGAGAGATTTCCTACATACATTTTTGAATTCATTCTATTTCTTTATCTCTATCTATCTACTCCTGCTCCATAGCCCTGGATGTTCTTAATTGAACTCGATCTGCACTGATTATGAAAAAACAGTTTGAACAACTACCCACGCTTTGGAAATTAACAATGATTAGATTGTTGGGTGTATGACAGTATTGTTGAAAAAAGCAAGTGATGATTCAGCTATACAATAACTGCTAAAAAAATCTAAATAAGCCCATAAATTAAAGCACTTGACTATAGGTAATGGTGGGAGCTGCGGGAGTCGAACCCACGACCTCTACCATGTCAAGGTAGCGCTCTAACCAACTGAGCTAAGCCCCCGTATTTAAGGAAGTCAGCAATAAAGAAATGCAAGCGGCATATCGCAAGAAAAAATTTGAAGTGGATTAATTCTTGCTAACAATAAACATTATGCAAATTACGCGTATTATCGATCAGGACGGGAAAGTACACTTTGCATCTGAATCTGGAAGCACCCTCTATCGCATAGAAGGAGACCTATACAATGACTTTGAGGTAACCGATGAGCGAATTATTCCAATACGCCGATTAGCTCCTATAGTTCCAAATGTTATTTTTGGAATCGGCCTAAACTATGCGCAGCACGCTGACGAAATGGGACTTGATCGACCAGATTGTCCAGTTGTATTCATGAAAAATCCTGCTGCTATCCAACATCCAGATGCGCCAATAGTACTTCCTCGCCATATGCATAGCGAACAAGTCGATTATGAAGCAGAGTTAGCAGTTATTATCGGTCGTCATTGCAAAAATGTAGACAGCAAAGAAGCCCTTAGTTACGTCTATGGTTATACTTGTGCTAATGATGTTTGTGCACGTGACTGGCAACCCTTTCACAGGGGTGGGCAGTGGGTTAAAAGCAAGAGCTTTGATACATTTTGCCCGATTGGGCCTGTATTAGTTACAGCAGACGAAATCCCAAATCCACAAATTCTTCCAATTCGGGGACTACTGAACGGTAAAATCATTCAGGAATCATGGACTGGAGATATGATTTTTTCAGTAGCCGAAATTATTTCTTTTCTAAGCGGCAGTACTACTCTGCTACCTGGGACTATTATTCTTACTGGAACTCCCCCAGGCATTGGGATGTCACAAACTCCCCCAAGATATCTAAAAGCTAATGATACATTTACTGTAGAAATCACAGGTATTGGCAGTTTGCAAAATCCAGTACGTGAAGAAAATTAATTAATAGTTAGTATCTATTATTCGATAGAAAAACAAAAAAGCCTCTGGGACTAAATCCACAGAGACTTAAAATGGAGCGAGCGAAGAGGTTCGAACTCTCGACATCCACCTTGGCAAGGTGGTGCTCTACCAACTGAGCTACGCTCGCTAAGTGATAGAATTCGCTAGGATCTCAATGGAAAGATCCATGTCAACGCGTTTTTGTGTTTATTTTACAACTCTCTTACTACGTAAAGTCAGATCCATCTGTAGTTGTTGGCGCACATTATATGGAATCGGTACAAAATGAGAATCGGACAATACGTTAGCAACAGAATCGCTTAACAGAGCTTCCACTACATGTGCTAGATTGGGAACTTCCGATTTTAGAAGCGCAATATAGAATGAAAGACGAAATGGGTAATCTCCATAATGTATATTATCATCAGAAGGTTCGAAGGCGGGGGAATCCTGCTCTTTAGCAACTGATAAAACTTTTATATATCTATCCTGCGGATTAGTAGGAAGTATAGCGATGGCAGCAACATCATTTGAAATAATGGAAAGTGCGGCATTATTTTTGAGCAGACTAACTGTAGACCTAATTTTACCATCTTCTAAGGCTACATGCTTAAATAGCTCAAGAGATATACTTCCCTCTAATTGCCCTACTATAGGCTTAATGCTTCGATTACCCCATCCACTAAGACCAATCTCGCTCCATTTACTTAGGCTAAGTTCCTCATGTGAACCAAAAGTGCCGCTTAAACGATTAATACTAATTTCATCAAGTGGGTTATTAACGTTTACAGCTATTATGGAGGTACTATAAGCAAATGGGTACAGCTGATAATTGCTGCTTGGCTGAGTAGATCGACTTGGAATCGCTATTAATGCCATGTCCAATTCACCTGCATTGAGCTTATCAAGCGCTGGTAAACTACCGATGCTATCGATCTTGAATTGTAGGTCCTTCTCCTGGGCATGAAGCATTAATGTATCGACTACTGTATCCGCTAATAAATCGGAAACTGCTATACGTACCTCCTTAGCATTAATGCAGCAGATTAATACACTGAAAAATATGGGTAATTTAAGATAGACGCTCATGCCAATCACAGACTTATAAAAATTACGTATTGCTTGCATATTTATGTCAAACCAATAGCTGTAAACATACTCTATGACGCTTACCGAGTAACATCTAATTCAGGCCATTGGATTAATTTTCTGTGTAAAGTACGCCGACTAATCCCCATTAAATCTGCAGCTTTTGTACGATTACCATTCGACTTAATTAGTGCGTTACGCAGTAAGCGCTTCTCATTTTCAGATTTACTTAACATTGAGTGATTCGATACCCCTACGTCCTGATTCTCAGAAGATAGAGAAGTAGGATTTAATTGATAAATAGGGTCTAAGTCGTACTCATTTATTTCAGATCCACGCTTTAAAATGACTATATTTTCACAAAAGTTGCGTAACTGACGAATATTGCCAGGCCACGCGTAAGCACAGAGTACTGACAAAGCGCCTTCCGTTAGTTTCACAGCGCTAAATCCATTTTGTTCACTAAAATACTGAGTATAGTGCTGCAACAATGTAACTATATCCTCTGGCCTCTCTCGTAACGGCGGAAGAGAAATGCGAATTACATTTAATCGATACAGTAAATCTTCCCTAAATTCTCCACGCTCCACCATTTCCTCTAGATTACGATTTGTCGCACAGACTAATCGCACATCCACTTCTAATTGTTTAGAACTACCAAGACGTTCAAAACTACGCGTTTCAAGAAAACGCAGAAGCTTTACTTGTATAGATGCATCAATTTCTCCGATCTCATCAAGAAACAAAGTTCCAGAGTCGGCAGCCTCAAAACGACCAATCCGGCGCTCTGTTGCACCGGTGAAAGCACCCTTTTCATGACCAAATAGTTCACTTTCTAACAAGTTCGTCGCCAATGCTGCACAATGTACCGGCACGAAGGCTTTGCGGGAACGATCGCTATTTTGGTGTATTGATTGTGCAATTAATTCCTTACCAGTTCCAGTTTCACCTTCTAATAAGATTGTAGCCTTTGATGGTGCGACTAGCTTAACTTTATCCAATACTTCCACCAAACTAGGCGAATTTCCGACGATACCAGTAAAACTATATTTCTGCTCCAGGCGCTCCTGTAATTGCACATTTTCACTCTCCATTGAGCGTGTTTGCAAAGCGCGCTTAATTACAATCTCGAGCTTCTCAAGGTTTACCGGTTTTGTTAAGAAATCGAAGGCGCCCCTACGCATCGCTTCCACGGCAGTCTCCACATTACCATATGCAGTCATCATAATACAAATCGGCTGGTTCGAAAGTACCAATGCATGATCGATTACTTTAAGTCCTGATTTTCCAGCCATGCGTAAGTCAGTCAAAACAACGTCAAAAGTTTCTGCATCCATTAAGTTGAACGCTTCCTCTGCACCGGATGCAAGATATACATCATAACTATCCTCAAGAGCTAAACCTAGCCCCTCTCGGGTATTTTTCTCATCATCAACAATCAATAAGGTTGCGGGCATGTGAGACAAATAGACACAACTTTAAGGAAAAATCAATCCTTGGTTTTTTGCGAAACTTTTTACTTTCGTTGTTGTCGTTGACGATTGACCTGTAATCAAATTTTTCTAGCAAAATATAATCAAAACACATGAGTCATCAAAATATGTCTAATCAAAGCAATCCAGATGCTATTATTGAGCTGGATTGGATCCCAAAACTACGCAATGAAATCGGTCGTGTAATTGTTGCGCAAAATTACCTTATCGACCGCTTGATCGTAGGCCTACTTGCCAATGGGCATGTTCTATTAGAAGGCGTTCCAGGTTTAGCAAAGACTCTAAGCATACGAACTTTAGCAGCGGCTACAGATGCTGATTTTAAGCGCATCCAATTCACTCCCGATCTACTCCCTGCGGATGTCATTGGTACACTTATTTATAATCCCAAAGAGAGTTGCTTTGAGACTCGTAAAGGCCCCATTTTTGCAAATTTAGTTCTTGCAGATGAAATTAATCGTGCACCTGCCAAAGTACAAAGTGCATTACTCGAAGCGATGCAAGAGCGACAAGTTACCTTAGGAGAGCAGACTTATAAACTTCCAGATCCATTCTTAGTTTTAGCGACGGAAAATCCGATTGATCAAGAAGGCACCTATCCACTACCTGAAGCGCAAGTGGATCGCTTCATGCTAAAACTCAAAGTTGATTATCCGACAAAGTCAGAGGAACGAGAGATACTCGACCGAATGGCATCAACAACTCCAGACATCCAGGTTAATGCAGTCACGACGCTTAAAGAGATTCAAGGTGCTCGAAAAAAAGTTAATGAAGTTTACGTTGATGAGAAAATTAGAGACTATATCGTTAATTTGATTGCAGCTACTCGCCACCCAAGTGAGTACAAGTTAAACATTGGTCAATATCTACAATTTGGAGCCAGCCCACGTGCTACAATAAGCCTGACGCTTGCAGCTAAAGCTTGGGCAATTATACAAGGGCGAACTTATGTAGTACCTCAAGACATCAAGGAAATCGGCATGGATGTACTGCGCCATAGAGTGATACCAAGCTATGAAGCGGAAGCCGAAGACATCTCTAGTGAAGACTTAGTCCAAAGTATTTTTGAAGCAGTACCTGTTCCTTAAAATCTTATTATCATCCGAGCGATTCGCTAATTGCTAGCGATTGCTTCATAGCATTCATAACCGTGAACTCCTCCGATATAATTAATAAAGTGCGTCGCTTAGAAATTCGTACTCGGAGTCTGGTAACAGATTCTATTAGCGGAGCCTACCACAGTTCGTTTAAAGGAAGAGGAATGGATTTCGAAGAGGTTCGTGAATACTGCGTAGGCGACGATGTGCGCAGTATCGACTGGAACGTTAGCGCTAAAATGGGCAAGCCATTCATTAAGGTATTTCGCGAGGAGCGTGAGCTCACACTAATGCTTGTAATTGATTTAAGCGCCTCTGGAATCTTTGGATCGGTTCAACAAAGTAAGCGAGAATATGCCGCAGAAATTGCTGGCGTTCTAGCATACTCTGCTACCCTTAATAATGATAAGGTTGGCTTAATACTCTATACTCATCAAGTCGAGCACTACATAGCACCCAAAAAGGGTCGAAGCCATATTTTGAGACTTATCCGTGATCTATTATTCTACCAGCCGCAAGGTCGTGAAACCAATCACAGGGCAGCCTTGGATTACTTAAATCGTGTACAAAAACGTAAAAGTGTCGTCTTTCTAATTTCTGATTTTTTACAAACTAACTCGGATACTTTCTCTAAATTGTCTCTCACAAACCAGCGGCACGACCTAATTAGTATTGCTTTAACCGATCCTCGAGAGAGCGAAGTACCTGATGTTGGATTAATTACTCTTGAAGATGCAGAAACAGGTGAACTTATCGAAGTAAATACAGCCGATTCAAGCGTGCGTAAGCGCTACCATAATCAAGCAAAACAGCGGCGGTACTTATTTCATAAACAAATGCTCCAGAATGGTCTAGATTACGTACAAGTAGGGACCGACGAACCCTACCTACCAACACTACGTCAACTTATGGCACGGCGCGCTTCACGTCACTAGTACAATGCCAGTAAAAAATATACACTCTGCAGCTAATAGTCCGCTTGGTAATTTGCCGATCAGTAATCCATTACCTGAATTACCAGAAGGTCCCTCATTGGAGAGAGTACGAGCGCCCATAGAGATTATGCAGTTAGGAACATGGCAGATTACACTACTAGTAACAGTTACTGTAATAATTCTCGGCCTACTACTGTCTTTATTTTTTTGGCGCTCTAGAAAAAATACCCTTAAAAACGTTGAATCGGATTGTTACGAGGAGTCACTACAAGTTTTAAATGCTATAAATCCAGACACTATTAGCTCGCAGTTAGCAGCAGATTTACTGGATGTGATGTATCTATTTTTAAAGCGGTCGTATAAAATTACAATTAGTGATGGCAGTCATGAGACTATTATCCGCCAACTTAAGATCGCTGATAGTCAAACACAGAAAATACATAACTTCTGGGAAATATGTAATCGTGCTAAATTTAGCCAAGAATCACTGGATTTAAAAGCGCGCAGAGAATTAATCGATATGGCAGAAGAAATTATCGGTGAACTGCAGTCATCGCTACGGGAGGAACTAAAATAATGGACTTTTTTCATTTCAAAGATCCAGCATTTTTATGGTTGCTGCTTAGTTTACCTTTTATCGCGCTTTTGTTTGGAAAAACAGGCCCTGAAGCAGCTGTTCAATTTTCCAGTACTGCTTTATTTAAAGAAATCAGTCATTCACGCCGCAGTCGACCAGGTGTCTGGCTACTTATGATTCGATTATTCACACTTGCCTTTATTATTGCTGCCCTGGCACGGCCACAATTAGGAAAAATAAATGAAAGTACAAACGTTGAAGGTATCGATATTGTACTAACACTCGACCTGTCTGGATCCATGCGAGCTTTGGATCTATCCACGCAGGACAATATTGTTACTCGTCTAGATGCCGCTAAAAAGGTGGTTCGCGATTTCATTGATCAAAGGCCACATGATCGTATTGCCTTAGTCGTATTTGCGGCAGATGCCTATGTTGTGAGTCCACTCACCTTAAATCATGACTGGCTCAAAAAGAATTTACAGCGCCTCGAACTAGGTGAAATCAATGGAGGAGGTACTGCAATTGGTACTGCTCTAGGTGCTAGCGTGAATCGCCTACGTGATCATGAAGCTAGAAGCAGAATTATAGTTCTTCTTACCGATGGTGAAAACAATGCTGGCACTATTTCTCCAATAGGTGCAGCAGAGGCGGCTGCCACCTACGGGGTAAAAATCTACGCGATTGCAACAGGTCAAAAAGGAAGAGTGCCAGTCGCTGAAACCGACCGAGCAGGGCGCATCATTCGAGATGACAAAAATCAGCCTCTATATCGAGGCCGTAAAGATAACTCTAATTACGATGAAGCCGAGTTAAGTGAAATTGCGAGCCTAACTGGTGGTCAATTTTACAGCGCTAAGCGTGGTGGTGAACTAAAAAAAATTTACGATGAGATTGATGCTCTCGAAAAGACTGCAGTTGAGCTACGAAGTTATGCTAGTTTTACAGAACTATTTATTTGGCCTTGTTTCATTGCTCTACTCTTACTCTCGCTCGAACAAGGCTTATTGAATACCCGTTATCGAAGATTACCATGACCTTCGCATCTCCAATCTGGCTATATATTGCAGGGCTACTAATTGTCGCTCTGAGTGTATTACTTGCCTACGGACTAAAGAAGCGTGATTGGCTACTGGGCCGTTTTGCTGCGGAGCGTTTATTACAACAATTAACCACTCAAACGAGTCAAAAGCGGCTTCTGCTAAGGGCATTATTTATATTAATCGCAGTTGCTTTTATTGGTATTGCTTTAGCTCGCCCTCAATATGGCGTAGAGTGGACCGAGCGCAAAGCACGTAGCCTAGATATTGTTTTTGCCCTCGACAGTTCAAAAAGTATGTTAGCAACGGATCTTCGCCCCACTCGATTAGATCGAGCAAAGCTGGCTATTTTAGACCTTGTTGAACGACTAGAAAGTGACCGAGTCGGCCTTATTGTGTTTGCCGGAAGTGCTTTTTTACAAACTCCTCCAACACTTGATTATTCTGCCTTTAGAGAAAGTTTAGCCAGCATTGACCCCAATGTTATGACGCTAGGAGGCAGTAATTTAGGTAGCGCTATCAAGGAGGCAACTAAAGCATTTCCGCCCGATAACAATGTTAAGATCGTAATCTTGTTAACTGATGGAGAAGACCTCACTGGGGAGGCAATTAAGGCTGCTGAAAAAGTCACAACTGAAGGTATAAAAATATATACAATTGGCATTGGTACGAAAGAAGGTGAATACCTGAAAAATCGTACAAAAGACGGGAGTGAACGCTTTGTCCGAGATGCCCAAGGCCAACCTGTACGAAGCCAACTCGATGAGCTCACCTTAAAAGAAATAGCAAAAATAACAGAAGCTAGTTACTGCCAGCTTAACGAACAATCGCTCGTACAACTCTTCGACTCTGTGATCAATAATTTACCGAGAAAAGAACGCGAGTCTGAATTACAAGAGCTACGTATCGAACGTTACCAGTGGGCACTTGCCGCAGCGTTGATATTTCTACTCTTAGAAATGGCGGTAATTGGTCGCAAGAGAATAAAAAATGCGGCTATAGTCCTCGCATCGAGCCTGATTTTTATGCCTGTAGAATCTAAAGGCGCTGGCGAGGTACTAGACGACCTGTCAAATAGCATGGAATTTAGTACCGATTTAGAGGATAAGAATGAATCGCTGAACCGCAAACCGAGCGCACTAGATGCTCGCAAAAGTTTTAATGCTGCTCACCAAACGTTAACAGATGGAGACTATGCTCTAGCAGAAAAAAGTTTGGCTCAAGTAGTCCGGTCAACTACCGATCTTCCACTACAACGAGATGCATTGTACAACATGGGGCATTGCAATTTTCAGTTAGGAGAAAAGGCCTACCAATCACAGGACTATAAAGCGGCAATTAAAAATTGGAAGACTTCCGAAGCGCTATTTAATTCAGCTAGTCAGATCGACACAACCGACCTTGCCGCCATTCAGGACGCCGAAGATGTTCGCTTGCGCAGAGAAGCATTAGAGACGTATTTACAAGAGCAAGAGCAGCAGCAAAACCAAGAGTCCGATCAGAGCCAAGAAAATCCAAACGACCAAGACGAACAAAACCAAGAAAATAACCAATCATCAGAGGATTCTAATAATTCAGAACAGTCCCAAACTCCAACTGATGAAGCTAATAACAGTTCAGAGAGTAGGCAGAAAAGTGAGCGTCTAGAGCAAGAACAGCAGCAGCAACAACAAGACTCTAATGAAGATGCAACTATGCAATCCTCAATGGAGGATCGTGCACAAGCAGATTTTGAGCAGCCAGATAATCCAACATCACCCGAATCCAGTAAAGACGTTACCGAAGACATTCCTAACAATGAGCTAACTAGTGAATCGCAGGAACAAGAGCAGACATCCACTACCGCTGCTGAAAATGACAGCACTAGTGAAGCACAAGAAATGAATACTGAAGATGAAACAATTAAAGGAATGTATCTATCGGAAGCTCAAGACTTACTCGATAGCCTCCGCGGCAAGGAGCGCCTTCTCCCATACACTGAAACCTCTCCATCCAAGAAGCGCGACAATCGCGACTGGTAGTTATGATGCGATATAAAAAAGCCATATTTCTAACGCTACTTTGTTTACTTAGTGGGATTTCATCATCCGGTGAAATCACTATCAATGCTCGCTTTAGTCCAGCAGCAATAGCTCTAGGTGACCGTGCCCAGTATATAGTTGAGATAATTGATTCAAGCGGTACATCAATGCCAAAACCTGAATCAGTTCAGTCGCTACCTATTCCTGTTGTACGAGAGCTCAATTTGTCCAATGGGCGCATATCAAATAGCTCGCAAACAAATTACATAAATGGCGAAGGACAATTTTCTAATACACAAAGTCTAATTTTTGATGTACGAATAAATCGACCCGGAAGCTATACAATTCCAGAATTTAAATTTAGCTATAAAGGTGAAATGCAAACTGTAGAAAGTGCTTCGCTTTCTGTACTTGAACGTGGAGCAGATGCTGCTCCTACGCAAGAGGAGATACTCTTACTAGATGCTGATTTACCAGAATCGATGTACATTGGACAAAGTTACAATACGACCCTCAATCTCTATGTTGAATCAAGTCATAGTTTAAGTGGTATTAGTGGATACGAGCGCCAGGCCGATGGCTATGCCATGCGTGAATTAGATCTAAATGCAGCGACAGAAAGTATTCAAATGATAGAAGATCGGCGCTATCGCGTGCTCTCATGGCCACTAATTGTAACACCAATAAGAACGGGGCAGCAACCCATTGATTTCAATTTCACAGTCTCTGTTCGATCGCCACAAAGTAGAGATCCTTTTACTATACGTAGTCCTTTCGGTGGTGGCCTTTTGGATAACCTAGTGGGAAGAAGTGAAATCTTTGAAGTAAACACTGACTCTTTATTGATCGAGGTAAAAGCACTTCCAAAGCTGGGGCAGCCAGATAGCTTTTCGGGAGCCATAGGAGATTTTAATTTGCAGGTCTACTCAGACTTACAATCTATAAAAGTTGACGAGCCTATCATGCTCTCCGTCGAAATCAGTGGTCGTGGCAACTTTGACCGAATTCAAGAACCACCCATTGAAAAGACATCTGAATGGCGAAGCTACACTCCTGAAATAAGCTTTCAGCCGAAGGACGCACTCTCGCTAGAAGGAACAAAGCGCTTTGATTATGTCTTCATACCTCAACAATCTGGACAGCTAGAATTACCCGAAATTGCATTTTCATTTCTTGATCCACAAACTGGAGAATATACAGAACTCATTAGTCCTCCGATAAAAGTTGAAGTAAGCCCCAATCAAGCAGTTCAAAGTAGTGAAATTTCCGCGCCTGCGGAAGTGCTAGTTACGAATAAAGATGATGATGGCAGCTTGCAGTTGACCCGATCGCTAAGCCCAGAAGAAGCGCTGCTTACTTTGGCATACAGGCAAAAGCAGCCTCCATCATACCCTACTTCAATACTAAGATCACTAAATTATTATTTGGGCAACCTACTGGCTTTTATTACATTACTCCTACTAGGACTGCACTTACGAAAACGCCGAAAACTGAATAGCGACCCAGTCTATGCTCTACAATACGCAGCGAATAAAGAATTTAAAAAAGTGCTTTCTGCATCGCTTAAATGCAAAGATATCACCGATTTTTACCAGCTAGCTCTATTATCATTACGCTTAGCAGCTACTCGAAAAACTGGGATTAATTTTCGCAACGCAACTGGCGATCAAATCAAGGAACTCATCACAGACAAATCCATACAAGAAATTAGTTGTGAATTTTTCTCCACTGCTGACGCTATTCATTTTTCGAAAACCTCTACTATGGCAGATCTAAAAATCGCCCGTGATCAACTTCAAATAATTTTGAAAAAATTATAAATTCATGAAAGTGCTCTCTTATATTTTCTTCGTGTTTATTACAGCCAAACTAACATTCTTTAGCTCAGCGCTGTGCGCAGATTCTTTCTTGCAGGGCATTACTGCATATGAGTTAGAAAACTACGAGCTCGCTCTTATTGAATTTGAAGCTGCTGTAAAAGATAGCCCATCTGCAGCAGCGCATCACAACTTAGGTCTTACTTACTTAAAACTAAACCAGCTACCAGATGCCATCTGGCAGATTGAAACTGCGCTTCGCTTAGATCCCCATAATGATCAATATGCTTTTAAGCTGACTAGTCTGCGAGAACAACGCCTAGGTATCTTTCAAGAACCGGTACCAAAATATTTAAAATTAGCTCGATTATTACAAATCAACCAGTGGATTGTAACGTGCACCATTTGTGCTTGGATATTATTAGTAGTGATACTAATGCCTAAGTTTACTAGATATTCGACTGGCGCAGTTCTTCAATTACTACTGATTATAAGTTGTTGCATACTACCAGTAGGCATTACCGCAATAGTGATTAATTACAGGGCTCAAGCTGGCGGAATTATAATGGCAGAAGCCCCAATCGAGCTGCGATCAGCACCGGCTAGTGCAGCACCTCAAACCGGTAATGCTCGCCCAGCAGAAAGAGCTAAAGTTATTGATTATCATAACGAGTATATAAAGGTCAAAACTGAGGGTCAAGCAACTGGATGGATCCCTAAAAAAGCTTTCCGTAGCTTAAAAACATCGAATACAGATGCTTGATTTTAAATAATTCCGCTCTACCTTAATCAGTTTTTAAGAACCCTACTCCACAAACGAAATAAAACTATGAGTCAAAAGACAGCTTCTCCTGAGCGCCACGAATTCCAAGCCGAAGTAAAACAGGTACTCGATATCGTCGTTCATTCTTTATATACAGACAAAGAAATCTTTGTGCGTGAATTAATCTCCAATGCATCCGATGCTACTGAAAAGCTACGACATACACAGATCACTGAAAAAGAGATATTTGATGCTGACCTGGATCTCGAAATTCAGGTGACCTCTGATGAAGAAGCTGGAACGATCACAATCTGTGATTCTGGCATAGGAATGACTCGCAGTGAATTGATCGAGAATTTGGGTACAATAGCTCACTCAGGATCCAAGCAATTTCTTAATGCTCTTAAAGAATCTGGAGAGCGCAACGAGAATCTAATTGGTCAATTCGGCGTTGGATTTTACTCTGCCTTTATGGTGGCAGACAAAGTAGATGTCTATACCCGCAATTGGCAAAATGATGGAGAAAGTCTCCATTGGTCAAGTGATGGTTCTGGTGCCTACGAAATTGCAGTTGTGGAAAACGAGCGCCGCGGAACACGTATCCTTATTCACCTTAAAGAAGAGTATAAAGAGTTCGCTAAAAAGGACCGCTTAGAAGGCATCATTAAAAACTACTCTGCTTTCGTACAGTTCCCGATTAAGGTAGAGGGTGAAGAACTCAATACAGTGCAAGCAATTTGGCTTAAAAATAAGAGCGATATCACTGAAGAAGAATATAAAGAATTCTACAAGTTTCAGGCGAATGCATATGATGAGCCGCGCTTTTGGTTACATTTTTCAGCGGATGCTCCTTTAGAAATTAATACACTATTGTACGCCCCAACTGAAAATATGGAGGGCTTTGGCTTTGGACGAATGGAACCAGGAGTTTCTCTATACTGCCGCAAGGTCCTGATCGACAGTGATCCTAAGAATTTACTACCCGATTGGTTACGGTTCGTACGTGGAGTGGTCGACAGCGCAGATTTACCGCTCAATATTTCGCGCGAATCGATGCAAGATAGCACGCTCATACAGAAATTAAATAAGGTAATTACCAAACGCTTCTTAAAATTACTGGAAGAAAAGGCTAAAAAAGAGCCAGATGTATACAATGATTTCTG
>MDSV01177380.1_pt1 | contig 19034 bp, 23 predicted proteins | sample 810851 | NCBI WGS metagenome assembly MDSV01 (sample SAMN05326640, study PRJNA326480) | marine metagenome | isolation source: seawater | place: Atlantic Ocean: North East | collected 2012 | reverse complement strand
TTTAAATTGATATTATTTTTTTGACTTACTAAAAAACTTCTTGGTTTTTTTTTTTTTAAAACTCTCATATTATCAATTTCCTTTACCTATACATAAAAAAGATTGTCCAGAATAATGATAAGAAAAAAACTTTTCAAATTTAAAATCTGTTTCATCTTTAAAATCTTTAAAAGATTTCCTTTGACCCAATTCTTGATTAGCATTGAAACCATTGTAATCATCAAATAATAAAATAGAACCTATTTGAATTTTGTCTTTAATTGTATTCAATGCAACTGATGTTGACTCTTTTAAATCACAATCAAAGTTAACAATAGAAATCACTCTGTTTTCAAGTTTTTTTTTTAAATCGAGAGCAGTATGTTCAAAATTACCTTTATAAATAAATGCCTCGTACTCTGAATTTTTAATTTGATTAATTTTATCTTTTAAGATTTTCTCAGATGCTTTAAAATTTCCTTCACCAAAAATAAAATTATCCTCGTTATTTTTTGGCATACCCTCAAATGTATCTAAAGCGTGAAAGTATATTTTATTATGTAATTTTGATTGAGAAGAAACTTTCGCTCTCCAATTCTCATTGCTTTTAATTTCTTTTTTTAACCAAGTTTTAAACTCTAGAAATGTTTTAATAGAATCGATAAAAGACTCCCCCTTGTAAACACCAAATTCAACATAATCTCCATTTAGATGATTTGAAAAAACATGGCCCCATGATTTATGGAGCGCGCCTTTTCTAGTATTTAAGTTTAAATCACCAATTATAAATTGTTTTTTTAGAAAAATATTTTTGACATACTGTTTAAATATTGAAATCATTTTTTATTTTCTAATTCCTTTTTAAGCTCATCATATTCTTTCATTTTTCTTTTCATAAAATCAATTGTGAGTTGCGTTCTTAGACTAATTCCCTTTGGAGTTAAAACATATTGGATTTTACTAGGATTTTTTTTAAAACTTTTGATTTTTAAAAGTCCTTTTTTTTTTAGTTCAACCAAGCAATAATTTAGTTTTCCTAAACTAAAATTTAATTCCTTCGCTAGTTGTCTTTGATTTTTGAAGTCTTCTTTAACTTTTCTAAGAACTTCAAAATAATCTTGTTTAAAATCCATATTGTTCAATAGTTGAACTATAGTAAAATCTTTTTAAAATTAGTCAACCTTAAATAATTTTTTAAAATTTTTTTTTGCTACTTTAATTGCTTTTTTTAAATCCTTTTTTGAATTTATGTCTATATATGTATCTTTATTGAGTTCGATAAATCCAGAATTGTTGCAAAATATTTTTTTCTTATTTTTCCAAGCACTTTTAGTGCCCCAATAAAACTGACCAGAATCAACGAATATTTTTGGAAGTTTTTGTGACTCATAATTGTAGAAGTAGGAATTTGTCATTTTTAATTTATCTCCTTTAGAATAAAAAGATCTTAGCAAAGAACTGTCTTTTTGAATTGCGCCAAATACAAAATCAAGTTTTTCTTTTTTCAATTTTAATAAAGCAGTTTTTAAAATTTTTTTATTTATAAATGGAGCTGTTGGAAATAAACAACAAACATATTTAAAGTTAATTTTTTTCTTTTCCAAAAATTTAATTGAGTGTTTTACCACTTTCAAAATTCCTGTTTTTCCATCTGATATATTTTTCGGTCTTAAAAATGGAGTTTCTGCTCCTGACATTTTTGCAATTCTAGAAATTCTTTTACTATCAGTAGTGACTATAATGTTGGAAAAAATTTTACTTTTTTTTGCTTTAAGTATTGACCAATGAATGATTGGTCTACCTAAAAAATTTACAATATTTTTATCTTTTATTCTTTTGCTTTTTGCTCTTGCAGGTATAATTGCAATATTCATTTTTATTAATGTAAAAGTTTTTTGATTTGCTTTACATTAAGAAATTCATTCTCGGATGATGAATATTCAAAATTTTTACTAACAAATTTTCCTTTTTCCTTTAAAGGATTTAGTTGATAATTGTTTTTAATCTCTAGTCCTATGGTAGGTTTAATAATATAATAATTTTTAAACTCTATTGTTAAATGTGACTCATCTTTAGGGCAAAGTATTTCGTGCACTTTTTCACCCGGTCTAATTCCAATAATTTTTATTTTCGCTTTAGGATCTATAGCTTTCGCAATATCAATGATCTTAAATGATTTTATTTTTGGAACAAATATCTCTCCACCATACATTCTTGAAAAAGAATTTATTACAAACTTTACACCGTCAATTACATCTATAAAAAATCTAGTCATATTTTTATCTGTAATTGGAAAATATTTTTTTTCTTTAATAATATCTTTGAAAAATGGAATTACTGATCCTCTTGAATTTATTACGTTTCCATACCTAACTACTGAGAAGCGACATTTTTTTTTGCCAGATAAATTATTCGCATTAATAAAAATTTTATCAGAAACTAGTTTTGTTGCTCCATATAGATTAACTGGATTAACTGCCTTATCGGTAGATAATGCAATAATTTTTTTAACATTTTGTTCTAAGGCAGCAAAAATTACATTTTCGGCTCCATTAATATTTGTTCTTACTACTTCTTGAGGATTGTACTCAGCTGAAACTATTTGTTTTAGAGCTGCTGCATGAACAACAAAATCCATTGATTGAAATGCTAAGCTCAATCTTTGCTTATCTCTTACATCTCCAATAAAAAAACGGATTGTTTTCTGATTATACCCTTTTCTCTTAAGATAATTTGAAAATTCGAATTGTTTCAACTCATCTCTAGAAAAAATTACTAACTTTTTAGGTCTATAGTTTTTTAGTACGTACTCTACGAATGCTTTACCAAATGACCCGGTTCCACCAGTAATTAACAAATTTTTATTGTTAAACATAATAATTTACTTAGTTTACTTTTGTGTTCAATTTTTGTACATTAACACATAATGAAGAGCTATCAAGCACATCTATCATCAACAAACACTCAAAAATCACACATAGAAGTAAGAAAACCAGTGCTTAAATCCTCTGCTATTTTTCCTTTTGTTATAAATAAGCATATGGATACTAAAATCCTATTTCTAGGCTATTGGTTGATTAAAAGAAGTATAAAAAAAATTAAAATAAAAATAAATTTAAGATCTAGAAATGGAAAATTGATTAAAAATAAAATCATAAATATAAATCAAGTCAAAGCTTTTTCTGTTTCTTTAAAAGACTTATTAAATAAAAAGACAGTTAATAAAACTGTAACTGGGTCGATAGAATTAGAACTTTTTTCTAAATATGACATGGTTTACCCCTATCCAGCTCTAGTAGTAAATTTTGAGGGAAAAAACTCCTCTACAGTTGTTCATACTTGCGGGAGAATTTATAATGATAAAAAAGACTTAGAAGATAACAACAAATTTAAAGTTCCAGAGACTGGTGTAGATATACTGCCAGATGAAAAGTTTAAACCTTTTTTTTCTTTTGTAAATGGCCAAAATAAAATTGCCAGTGAAAAAATCTCTATTTCAATAATAAATAGTGAGGGTGAGAGATATGAAAAAAAAATGTTAATTAAAAATATTCTACCTTATGAAACAAAATTTATATTTTTTTTAGATGATAATGAAAAAAAATTTTTAAAAAATAAAAAAGGAACTGTAAAAATTAAACATAATTTTAATAGTTTTTTTCCTAGATTTTTATGTGGTAATTTTGAAAAAACAGAATACAACTCAACATTAACTCACTCATACTACGATACTTCTAATCAATCAAATTTAAACACATTTTGGAAAAATCCAAATATAAAAAAATTTTTTGACTCTTCTGTTTCTTTTCCCCTTTTCAAAGAAAAAAAATCATATACTGAATTAGTAGTTTACCCAAATTTCCCTAAGTGGAAGTTAAATTTTGATTTAGAAATATACGATTGCTATGGTAAACTTAATAAAAAAATCAAAAAAGTTTTAAAAATTAATAAAAAATTAATAAATCCAATATATCTCAATATCAATAATTTACTTAAAGCTAAAAAAATTAAATTAAATAGTAGAGAAAATTATTTTGTTAAATTAATTGCTAATGGAGGTGGAAAGGTTCCAACTAGATTAAAGTTTGGTTTAAATTTAGGTCATCAAGGTAAATACGACATCCCATCAAATATATGTTTCAATGCTCATGTTCCTAATGAAAAAATATTAACAAAACCTGGTACATTTAAGTGGGGACCTATGTTGAATAAATTTCAATCAATAATAACAATTTCCAACACAAGTAACTTGAAAGTAAAAAACAAAAATGCAAAAATTTTACTAAAATTTTGGAACGAATTAGACAAAAAATGTTTAGAAAAAACAGTTAAGATTAATGATAATGGAAGTTATTGGTTTGATTTAAGTAGACAGCCAAAAATTAAGAATTTTTTAAAGAAGAAAACAGGTTGGGTTACTATTCAAAGCGATAATCCTTTCGTTAATGGTTGGTATATTGAAAAATCAAAATATGGAATCGTTGGAGCTGATCATTTATTTTAACTTTTTTGAAATAGTTTGAATGAAATACAATTCTTTAAATATTTGGAATATAGAAAATGCTTTTCATTTTTTTTCTCATCCATCCAGAATTAAAAAAATCATCTGTCACTATGAAATTTTTAAAAAGTCTCTTAAAATCAAAGGTTCTATTGTTGAGTGTGGAGTTTTTAAAGGAAACAGTTTAATCAGATTTTTAATATTTAGGAATCTCACTGGCAAAAATTCAAAAAAACACGTTTATGGATTTGATGTATTTGGAAAGTTTCCAAAACAATCAATTATTGAGGATAATAAATTCGCTAAAAAACATAATAAAGACATTGGTTTAGGTTTAGATATGAAAAGAATTATTAAAAATTTAAAAAAAAGAAATTTTAAAAATTTTACACTGATCAAAGGTCCAGTAGAAAAAACACTCGTCAAATTTATTGAAAAAAATCGAAAATTAAAAATATCTTTTCTTCATCTAGATTTAGATGTTTACAGGCCAACTTTGAATGCTCTAAAAATATTGTATTCGAGGGTTTCAAAAGGAGGAATAATTCTTATTGACGATTATGGCCAAGTTAAAGGAGCAACTAAAGCAACTAATTATTTCTTAAAAATAAATAAAATAAAAAGTAAATTAAAAACTCTTGCTTTTGATAAAAGGTTAAAATTTTTAATTAAATGACTATGAAAATTGGAAAAAGATTGATTTCACAAAATAGACCACCATTTATTGTTGCTGAAATTTCTGCAAATCATAACAACAGCTTAAAAAGAACATTGAGGTTAGTTGATGAAGCAAAAAATGCTGGCGCAGATGCAGTAAAAATTCAGACCTATAGACCTGATACAATTACTCTTAAATCGAAAAAAAGAGATTTTTTAATAAAAAATAAAAAAAGTATTTGGACTGGAAAATATTTGTACGATTTATATTCTAAAGGTTCAATGCCTTGGGAGTGGCATAAAAAAGTTTTTGATAGAGCAAAAAAAAATAAGATAATTTGTTTTAGTACTCCTTTTGATGAAAGTGCAGTTAATTTTTTAAATAAACTAGGATGTCCGATGTATAAAGTTGCATCCTTTGAAAATAATCATGTTCCTTTAATTGACAAATTAATTAATCTAAGAAAACCAATTATTGTATCCACTGGTTTAACAAACTTTAATGATATTAAATTGATTATAAAAAATTTTAGAAGAAGAAAGTTTAACAACTTTACTCTTTTAAAATGTACAAGCTCTTATCCAGCGCCTGAAAACGAAAGTAATTTAAAAAGTATAGATCATTTAAGAAAAAGATTTAACATTGAAGTAGGTTTAAGCGATCATACTCCTGGAATAGGAGTCGCTATAGCATCTGTCGTCTACGGTGCTTCAATTATTGAAAAACATTTTACATTAAATAAAAAAGACGGAGGTTTAGACGATTCTTTTTCAATAAGTCCTAAGGAATTAAAAGACTTGGTGATCGAGAGTAAACGAGCTTGGAGAAGTAAAGGCAAGGTTTTTTTTGGTATTTCAAAATCTGAAAAACCATCTATTATTTTTAAAAGATCTATATATGTTGCAAAAGATATCCATAAAGGCCAAATTTTTACAAAAGATAATATTAAAATAGTTAGACCAGGATTTGGTCTTCATCCAAAATATTATAATTCTATTTTGGGTAAAAAAGCGAAAAATAATTTATATGAAGCCAATCCTTTAAAATTTTCTTCAATAAAAAAATGAAAAAAAAACTCAAAATTACATTTTTATTAGACAAAAATAATGATTGGATACAAAAATCAATAAAAAAAACATTTCTTAATAATCAAAATAAATATTTTTTTTCAATTAAGAAAAATTATAAAAAAGTTATCAATCAAGACATAGTATTTATTCTAAGCTATACTAAAATTTTGCCGAAATCTTTTCTAAAAAAAAATAAATTAAATTTAGTTATTCATGCAAGTAATCTTCCAAAAGGAAAGGGATTTGCACCAATTCAATGGCAAATTTTAGATAACAAAAATAAGATTAAGGTTTGCTTAATTGAGGCTGCCCTCAAGGTAGACAGCGGACCAATATTAGAAGAAAATTATTTGAAATTTAAGGGAAATGAATTAAATGATGAAATTAGAGAAATGCAGTCAAATATTTCAATAAAAATTATTAAAAAGTTTTTGAAAAAATATCCCAAAGTTAAAAAAAAATCTCAAATAGGTAAAAGTTCATATTATAAGAGGCGATATCCTTTAGATAGCTTGTTAAATATCAACAAAAGTATAAAAAAGAATTTCAATTTATTAAGAATAGTTGATAATGAAAAATATCCAGCTTTTTTTACTTTTAAAAAAAACAAATATATTATTAAAATTTTTAAAATAAATAAAAACAACTAATTATTATGAAAACAAATTATAAAAAATCGATTAAACTTATAAATAATATTTCAAAAATTAGATCTAGAAATAATAAAAATTGGATGGACATCTTAAAACTTGCTTTTAAACACGACCCTAAACAAGCCTCTAAAATTTTATACAAAATTACAAGTTTTGATAAAAGAATATCGAATTTGACTAACAAACTTCACAAAATTAATAAATAGTTTTAATGAAAGAGAAAAAAGTTTTTTATTTTAACAAAATTTATAATGCTAAAAATAGATATAAAAAACCTAAAGAAATATTTCAATTTTTAGTTAAAAAGTTGAAAATAGATAAAGTAAAAAAGAACTCTTCATTGATAGATATTGGCTGCTCCAACGGAGAGCTGTTATTTAATCTGTCAAAAAACTTTAGTTTTAAATTGACTGGTATTGATGTAGATAAAAATCTACTCATCAAAGCCAAAAAAAATTGTCCTTCTGAAGTATCTTTTTTTCATAAAGATATTTCTAAAAAAAATTTAAAATTAAAAAAATATGACATTGTTGTGCTCTCTGGAGTGCTTAGTATTTTTAAAGATGGGAAAAACATTCTAAAAAATGTTTTAAAACTTGTTAAACCAAAAGGGGTAATTTATATTTTTGACTCGCTAAACATCTATTCGTACAACCTTCACATTAAAGCCAACAAACTTGAAAAAGGTAGAGAAGTTAATTGGTATAAAAATATGTACAGCACAGACTATATAAAAAAATTTTTTGGAAGGTATAATAAAAAGTGTAAGTTTTTTCAGTTTAGGATGAAAAAAAATATTAAAAAAGATAAGAGCAATCTTAATTATGGTTGGACAGAGATATTATCAGGAAAAAAGATCATAACAAGTGGATTAGGATTAATTCAAAATCAATTTTGGGTAAAGATAAAATAAAGTTATGAAAAAAGTTATTCCTTATGGGAGACAATCAATTAATAATGACGACTTAAAAGCTATAAGTAAAACTATTAAAAGTGATTATTTAACAACTGGCCCAGAAGTAAAAAATTTTGAAAGTAAAATCAAAAAATTTACAAAATCAAAATTTGTTAAAGTATGCAATAGCGGAACTTCTGCATTACATGTGGCTTTTATGTCAATACACATAAATCCAGGAGATATAATTATTATGCCAGCAATAAATTTTATTGCGTCTTTTAACCTATGTAAGATGATGAAAGCTAAAATATATCTATCTGATGTAGATCCTTATACAGGATTAATGACCCCAAACAATATACTTAACTGTATAAAAAAAAATAATATTAAGAAGATTAAAGCTATTGTTACAATGCACCTGGCAGGTAAATCAGAAAACATCAAAGATTTTTATAATTTAAAAAAAAAATTAAAATGCTTTTTAATCGAAGACGCATGTCATGCTTTTGGCAGTGAATATAAATATGATAAGAAAGTTTTTAGAATTGGTTGCGCTAAACATGTTGATTTATCGACTTTTTCATTTCATCCGATAAAATCTATTACGACTTGTGAGGGTGGGGCTATTACTACAAATAACAAAATATTGGCTAAAAGAGTTTCGTTACTTGTTTCACATGGTTTGATTAGAAAAAATAAATTAAAACATTGGGATTACGACATAAAATCTCCAGGTTATAATTTTAGATTAAGTGACTTGCATTGTGCTTTGGGAGTCAGTCAAATTAAAAGAATTAGTTCTTTTATAAAAAAAAGGGAAAATATTGCAAAAATTTACAATTTCCATTTTAATAAGCATAAAGAAATAATTAACGTTCCTAAGATAAATAAATTAAAGTGCTCTTGGCATTTGTATATAGCTAGTTTTAAATTTAAAAATTTAAGAGTTAAAGATAGTTTTTTTAAATATCTAAAAAAAAAAGGAATAATAATTCAGTATCATTATATTCCAATTTATAAATTCACAGTTGCAAAGGGTTATAAAGAACTTCCGGGATCCAATAAATACTACAAAAATTCAGCTAGTTTACCAATTTTTGTAGATCTAAATAAGAAAAAACAGCTAAAAATAATAAAAACTATATTAAGTTATTTTAAAAAAATTAATTAATTTTTTCTAATAAGTATATCATTTTCCGATAAAAATAATTTTGCTTCCGATGGAGTTTGTTCAGTAAAATGATATATGCTAGCAGCAGCAACAGCAGAAGCTCCGCTCTGAAATGCTTTTAACATGTGTTGGTAATTTCCAGCACCTCCTGAGGCAACAACAGGTATTCTTAATTTTTTGCTAATTTTTTCAAGAATTTTATAATCGTATCCTTCCATTAATCCATCATGATCAATTGAGGTCAAAATAATTTCTCCAGCTCCATGATCTTCACATTTTAAGGCCCAATCAACTGGGTTTATTTTTTCAGTAACTTTTCCTGATTTGCTCATACAAATATATTCACCATTTATAAACTTATAGTCAATTCCGACAACAATAGTTTGAGATCCAAATTTTTTAGCCGCTTCGGAGATTAAATCAATATTTCTATAATTTTCAGAATTTAAAGTAACTTTATCTGCTCCTGCAAATAACAAATCAGTTATATGGTAAATTTTTTTTACTCCACCGCCAATTGTAATTGGAACGTTACATTCATCTGTAAGTTGTCTAATAAAATCCAAATCAAAATTGCCAGTTGTCTCAGTTTTATTAATATCAAAAAAAAGTATCTCATCAACATCTCTAGAATTATATATTTTTATTGTGGTAATAGGAGAACCAGCTCTTCTTGAATTTTTAAATTGGTTTCCTTTCACCAAAGTCGTGCCATTCCACAACATTGTAGTAATAATTCTTTTTTTAAGCATTTAAAAAATTTCTTAATATTTTAAGCCCTGATTTAGAGCTTTTTTCAGGATGAAATTGAGTTCCAGAGATATTATCTTTAGCAATTGCGCTACAAAAATTAACACCATAACTTGTAACACCTATTACATTTGATTTATTTGCAGGTAAGTACACATAACTATTAACAAAGTAAAAATCTATATCATCTTTAATCTCGGCGAAGTATTTGTGTTTGTTAATGAATCTAACACTATTCCAGCCTATTTGTGGAACTTTTAATTTACATCCTAAATTTTTTAAACTTTTTACTTCTCCGGGAATAATTCTCAAACCTTCTGTAATACCGTTTTCTTCACTTTTATCAGCCAATAATTGCATTCCTAAACAAATTCCAAGTAAAGGTTTTTTCTTTTCTAAAACATTATTCTTAATTTTACTAATCCATCCACGTTGATCTAATAATTGCATTGCTGCTTTAAAGGATCCCACTCCTGGAAGAATTATTTTACTAGATTCGTTCAATTCTTCAGGATTAGTAATAACCTTTGGTTGAAAATTAAGTTTTTTGATTGCATTTTCAACTGATCTAATATTGCCCATTCCATAATTAATTATTGCAATATTAGTTTTATTCATTTTTAAATTTAAACTTTTTTTATTAGATCTCCCTTTTCATCTCTCAAAAGTTTACCGCTTTGATCAGTTTTAAAAATTTTTTTATTAGTAAATTTTTCACATATTATTTTAAAATCTTCAATTGATAGTCCGATGTTATCTAAAATTTTTTCTAATGGCTTTCCCATATAAGAATTAGGAAATTTTCCTTCTAATTCTTTGACCTTTATGATCGCCTCTTCCCTTGATATTAATTTACGTCTTACTAAATAACACAATTGATCTGTTGCTCTAGCAAAACCAAATTTTAAATATTTGAAATAATCATGAATACCATGTTGATAATTGTCAATTTTTTCAAAATTAAAATAACAACCTTCTAAATCATTTTTATACTCTTTAAAGCCATTTTTTTTGGCAGTTTGATAGTTTCTAATACTGTCCCATTTTTCAAAATATCCTAAAAATATACTTTTAATTTTAAATTGGTTTAGCTCTTCAGCTGATGGATATATATAAATACTTAATTCCTTTTTTGTAAATCCGTAAATTTCAATTAAGTCGCTGACTCTTAATCCTATTAATCCGCCAAATTCTTCCATCCATTTTCTATTCAAATCATAATTACTCAATGACTTTTTAGGCCCCCCATACTCAATTTGTGGATTTTCACCATATAAGATTAAAGGTATCTTGTAACTTAATGCAAACCTTATTGGAGCTGTAAAAATAGAAACATGCTCTGGCCAGGAGATATCACCGATTAATTCTAGTGAAACTTTATTTAATTTAGATCTAATCTTTAAATTGTTAGAAATTTCTATGGTGTCGAAACCTTGTTTCTTTAAATTTTCTAAATTTTGCCTTCCCATATCAGATAAATCACAAGTAGATGCTGTTACCAAAACTGGATTTAAGCCTTTAGATTTTGCCCATAAAGCTTGATATGTACTATCTTTACCTCCCGATGAAGGAATCACACAATCCCAAATTCGATTTTGACTCTTAATATCATTTATTATTTTATCTAGATCCTCAGATCTTTTTTTCCAGTCAATATTATCTTTATTTTCAAAGCTTTCACAGGCATTGCAGATCCCCTGATCGTTAAAAATTTGATCTGGTCTTGTATCTGGCATTATACAATTTTTACAATATTTCATAGATTTTTTGAAAACCATAAAAATTTTTACTATAATTTTTTTCTAGTTTTTCTATTTTTTTAAATAATCTTGGGTCAACTCTTTTCTTTATAAAATTAATTTTTAAATCTCTCTTTTTTTTTAAATTTATTTTTTTTGAAGGAAGTTTAAGAATTTTAAGTTTTCTATAAGTTTGAGAACTAAAATTTGTATTTAAGAATTTACAAATTTTTTTTAAAACTGAGACAGAGTTTAAAATATAATCTTCATATTTTATAAGAAAAATATCTTTTTTATTTTTAGATTTATTGTATTGTCTTATAGATCTTTCTATTAAGTCTGTAACTATAATCGCTGTTTTATCAAAGTTGTTTAATTTAAGCCATTTTTTATGAGTATTATGAACATACCATGGATAAACCTTTTTCTTGTAATTAAAACTTAAAGTAAAATTCTTTTCCCCAAAGTTTTTAACTATGTTTCTTTGACTCCAAGAATAAACAAGGTCATAAGGATTTCTAAACATTGATATCATTTTATATTTAATTTTTAGAGCATCTAACATGTCTAAATTTGTTAATATTTCATGTGTCATAAAAGGGAAAAAATTATTAGTTTGTTTTAATTTTAAAAAAATATTCTCACCCTCATTTTTAATTAAAAGCCTTTTTTTGTAGATGTTAGGAAAACTGAAATTTTGTATACTTGACTTATCTTCCTTTCTAAAATTAGAGTTTCTACCTAACATCTTATTGTAAGCTATTTCATTTAAGAATTTTTCAAAAAAACTCTTAGCAAATTTTTTTGATATCAATTTAAGTGATAATCCCTCAATAATATGTTCAAAAACATAGCTCATTTCGATACTTTCACTTTTTTTAAATGATGTAATTGCGTCAGTAATAGATTTTTTGCCTGATCTGTTGATGCCGTCTATTAACAATAAATTTTTTAAAATCATTAGGCTAAAATAATTTTCTTTTATGATGTTGTTTAATTATTTTAATTATTGGTATTTTCCAAAAATTTGAATTTTTTGTAGTTACTCTTAAATTATATTTTTTTGGTTCTTTAAATATTTTATTGATTTTTTTATACCTGCTTTTTTTAATAGTATCCATCCAAACTACATAGTGAGGCTTAAAAATTTTAAATTGCTCTTCAATTGGACAAATGAAATCAGCTAATACAAATTTTTTTTTTGATTTATTTGCCAATTCTCTCATTCTTTTAACTTGTCTAATAATTCCATTTTTTGAAAAGTCCCAGTCTTTAAATTTTCCTCTAACTTGATCTGCGTTTAACCAATCAGCATTTATACTTTTAACTACTTTTCTAGCCAATGTTGTTTTTCCAGATCCAGGCAGACCCATAATTAAAATTCTGGTTATTTTAGCCATGTACGATCTGATTTTGAAATATGTTTAATAAATTTACTCAATAAATTTATACATTCGAGAGGATATTTTCCTATCGCTGTTTCAGCAGCTAGCACAATACCATCTACTCCGGTTTTGACAGATGAGTAAATGTCATTTATTTCTGCTCGTGTTGGTAATGAATTATTGATCATAGTTTCGAGGTAATTAGTAGCTATAAATATTTTATTTTTTTTATTCTTTTTTAATTGATTTACAATGTACTTTTGAGCCATAGGTATGTTCATTATTCCAATATCTTTAGATAAATCACCTCTATCTATTAAAAAATTTTGTCCAATTTTAGAAAATTTTTTTATATTCCTAATTGCCTCTTTTGTTTCAATTTTAAAAATTTTATTGGATTTTTTTGTAAGTATTTTGTTGAAATTTTTAATATCTTCTAAAGTATTAGTAAAAGATAAAGCATAATATTTTATATTCATCTTCTTAGCTATGTTTATAGCTAAAAAATCTTTTTCCGTTAAATAATCTAACTTAATTTTTCTATTAAGTACATGTACACCCTTATTTGTTTCTAGTTTACCAGTATTTAGAGTTATAAAAGATAAATTGTTTTTATTTTTCTTTAAAATTTTAATCTTTAATCCATCAAATCCAACATCCAATATATCATTTTTCTTTAATTTCTTTGTTACATAAAAAGGATATAAATTAAAATTACTCGAACTACCAATAAAGTATTTTTTATTTTTTTTAAATAAGATTTTCTTTTTTACTTTTGTCCTTATCTGAGCACCTTCGGTATCTATACAAATTGGAATGGAAGTGTATTTTCTTATATAAAGAATTTTTTTTTTTAAAGATTTTATATCAATGTGAGATAAATTAAGTCTTAATAGTGAAACTTTATTTTTTATATTTTTTAAAAAATAAGGCCTTAAAGATTGTGGGCCCAAAGTGCATAATATTTTTTTTTTCATTAAAGAAGACTTTTTATTGTTTTATTAATAGTTTTATTTTTTTTATCAAATAAAATTAAATTATTTAAAACTTTTTTATTATTGTAATGAAATTTTTCTTCAGAAATTGAATATAAATAGTCCAATATTCTTTCAAATTTATTTTCATTAAAAATATTACTCCAGAACGGACCATTGGTGGATAGTTGTTTTGGATAACCAAATTTATAATAAGGCTCATTTCCTGCCCAATTTCTTATTGAAAAAAAAGCAACTTTTTTCCCTTGGCTTAACAACTCGTATCCAAGAGTTGAGTCTATAGTTACTATAACATCAGCATTCATAGCATTTGAATAACTAAAATAAGTATTAATTTTTTCTTTTTTATTTGGTTTATATATTTTCCAATTTTTATATTTTAATTCTTGCTCACAAAATTCAGCAGAGTCTGACGTTCTTTCCAATATCTTTAGTTTTTTATTTTTTTTATAAGCATAATAATTTAAATATTTTAAAATTTTTTTATCAGGCAATTCAACATTATATTTAGTATAATCATTTGAGTATTGAGAAATAAAATATAAAGTGTTTTTTTGAATTTTTTTTCTTTTATTTAAGAAATTATTATTTCTAAAATAGCCTATTGGTGCTGTTTTGCATTTATAAAATTTTTTATATTTTTTTGAAAAATAATTATTAATAGTAAAAACATAATCAACTTCATAAATGTCTTTTTTTGGCTTTTTTATTAATGCCACTTGATAAAAAAATTTGTTTAGTTGCTTGCGATCTTCTTTATCTTCAAACAATCTTACCCCATTTTGAATTAAAAGAATCTTTATATAAGGAAAATTTCTTTTGAGCTCCCACAAAAATAAATTATTATCAATAGTTGAAATAATTATCTTCGGCTTTGACATTTTTATATAAGTTGTCAAATAATTTCTATAAATTTTACCGTTAAAAATATTTTTATTTAATAGAGATATAAACAAACAATACAAGTTAACTTCTTCATATCGAGCATGAAGGACTTGATAGTCTTTTGTTGGCAAACAATTTTCAATTACATCTTTTCCAGTTTTATCAAATATCAAAATTTTTCTTTCATCAGGTGCAAGATACCTATATTTTGTGGAAATAAAAAAGAGAAAAATTTTTTTTATATATTGGATGAGCATCAATTATTTACGTTCAAAATTTTTTTTGCCTTTTTAAAATCTTCCATGGTATCGACATCCAAAGTAAATTTTTTATTTAAAAAAATTGGAAAAGCTTGTTTTGGAACAATTTTTTTATTTTTTAAAAAATCTTTTGTATTACAGATATAAATAGAACCATCAGGTGCAAAACTACTTGATTTTCTCTTTAAATTATTTTTTTTAAAACTAGCTAAATATTTAATTTTTTTTTTTTCAAATAATTTTATTGCTGAATTAATATTTTTTGTCGATCTTAATGGAGATGTCGGTTGTAGTAAAATAAAGTTTTTTGATATAAATTTTTTCTTATACAAGTTTTTTACAAAATAAAGTAGTGTCTTAGAACTTTTAGTATTATCTTGCGATAAATATTTAGGTCTTTTTAAAGGGAAAAGTATTTTTTTATTTTTAGTAAATTTTTTAATACGTTCATCATCTGTAAAGCAATATATTCTTGATATTTTATTGGATTTTAAAGCAGCTTCGAAAGTATAATCTATCATTCTTTTTTTATTCAATTTTTTTATATTTTTATTTTTTAACCTTTTAGAATTTTTTCTTGCTAAAATAATCGCGTCTAACATTTGTAATTTTTATTAGATTTTTTTTAAATCTTCGGCTCTACCTAAATCTTTCCAATTTTCATGTATTGGATAAATTAAAACTTTTTTTTTAATTTTTTTTAAAGTTTTGAATAGTTCAGGCATATCTATCTTTGTATTTTTTTTTACCATATTAATTACATTAGAATTAAAAGCATATATTCCTGCGTTTATGTAATATTTCTTAATAGGCTTCTCCTCTATTTTTGATAAATTAAATCCTTTACTTGTTACTACCCCAAATGGATTTGTGTGCTCGTACTCAATTACAGCCATTGTAGCAAAAGCTTTATTTTTTTTATGAAAATTTAATAGATTATTTATATTAATATTAGAGATAACATCGCCATTACATAAAACAATTGGGAAATTATTCTGTTTTTTAAGCAAGCCTAGGGCTCCAGCAGTACCTAAGGGTTTTTTCTCATCAATGTACTTTATATTTACATCATATAATTCACCAGCTCGAAAATATTTTTTAATCTTATCTCTCAAATAATGAGTTGATATAAATATATTTTTAAATCTCTCTTTTTTTAATTTTAGTATGATATGTTCTAAAATCGGTTTTCCTTTAATTCTAAGCATTGGTTTAGGAGTCTTTAATGTATAAGGTCTCATTCTTTTTCCAAATCCTCCAGCCATGATAAGAATAACATTATCGGACTTTTCTGAAGAAAAAACATCATCTTTAAGATGAATTCCAATAAAGTTTTTCTCTTTATCTAAAATCGGTAAATGAGAAATTTTATTTACTTGCATAATTTTTTCAGCCTCTTCTCTGTTATTTTTATTTGAGCAGTAAATAGATTTTTTTTTAAGAATTTTTTCAACTTTATCTTCTATTGAAATTTTTTTTATTAGGCCACGCCTTATATCTCCATCAGTAATTATTCCACAGTACTTCTTGTTTTTATTTAAAACTATTGCAGCCTGAATTGCAGAAGTATCGATCGTTTTAATTGATTGTTTTATTGACATATCTTTAGTAATGCAGATTGCTTTTAAAAGATTTCTTTCTTTAAAAAATTTTTTATTTTTCCAATTTTTCATCTGATATTAATTTATTTTCTTTTTATTAACTTAATAGGATTTCCATAAACTTTTGTGTTGTCGGGAATATTTTTTGTTATAATGGCTCCTGCGCCTATTATCACATTATCACCAATTTTTTTGTTGTTAATTATTTTAGACCCCATTCCAATAAAAGTGTTTTTTCCAATTTTACAATTTCCAGCAATTATTACCTTAAGAGAAATATTAGAAAAATCTCCAATATCAGTGTCATGAGAAATTATTGTACGGCTATTTATTAAGCACAATTTTCCAATTTTAACATTAGATTTAATCAATACATCTTCGCTAATTATTGAGCCTTCTCCAACTTTGACATCTTTATAAATCTTTGCAGTTTTGTTAATTAAAGATATAAATTTTAAACCTTTTTTAAAGTATTCTTTAAATATTTCTGGATAATTCGTATAAGAAAAATTACCTATACCATTTATTAAACTTATCTTTTTATTAATTTTTTTAATATTTTTCTCACTATATTTAGCTTTTTTATCTTTTTTTACAAAACCTAAAAATTTAAGATTTTTATTATAGTCTTTTAAAGAATTTTTTAAATTATTTGCAAAAGTACCTGACCCAACAATTAAAACTTTTTTTTTATTCATAAATAAATTCGTCTATTTTACTTTTAATAAAAATGCTTGGAGAACCTATTGCGCTTCTTTTGTCAAATAAATTAGTTTTAATAAAAAAATTTTTAGATTTCATAATATTTCGTACTGCCAAATTTAGAGACTTAAAATTATTTTTTACATTTATTACATTTTTGTCACTTTGTCTGCCGAGTTGCCTAGGAAGAATATTAATTGTTTTTTTTCCAAAAAAAGAAGACTCGATAATACCACTAGAAGAATTTCCCAGCATAAATTTTGATTCTTTAATAGCGCTTAAATATTTTTTGCCCAAATTTTTTATAAAAAAAACAATTAAAATTAATTTTACAATGTTTTTGTATTTTTTTATTAAGAATATTGCCTCCTTTGTCATGACTTGATGCTGTGAATAAAAAATTTAATTTATTAAAAATTTTAGTTATTCTGAAAATATTACTTAAATTATTGTCTTTCTGAAAGTTTCTACTCATTGTGACGGGATGAAATGAAACCAGACAAAATGGTTTATTTACACTAGAGAACTTATTTTTCTTTAATAATTTTAAATTTTCTATTGCTAGAGATCCGATGACAAATATATTTTTTTTAATACCTATTTTTTCTAATTTTTTTTTGTGCTCGTTAGTCTTAACAAAATGATAAGATGATACTTTAGATATAAAATCTCTGTATAAATCATCTTTAGAACCTAGCGAGGTGTCTCCTCCTGAAATATGAAAAATAGGTAATCTAAGTTTTTTGCAAGCTGAAGCTAAACAATAAGACTCTAATCTATCACCTAAGATTAGAACTAAGTCAGGTTTTTTTTTTTATTAAATGTTTCTTTAATTTTTGGATAAAAGTACTATTTTTTTTTTTATAATCTCTGATTTCGATTAAATTTTTAATCTTTTCTGATTTAATATCTTTAATTGTTTTTCCAAATAGAGTGTCAAAGTGATTGCCACAAACTATCAGATCTAAAAAATATTTTTTTTGAATCTTTTTATAAAGATTTAGCAAAATATAAAAGTCTGACCGTGAAGAAGTTATAGATAATATTTTTTTCTTTTTGATCACTTAAACAGATTAAATTTTATTGGTTGATCTTGAGATACATTTTTTTTCAATTTTTTACCTATAATAGTTTCCTTGTAAGTTGGATCTAATCCTAACAAGGGCCTTTTTACTTCAATATCTTCATGTAAAATTATATGATCTTTTTTAATATTTTTTGAAAAATATAAACCTCTCCTAAATTTTTTTATATTTTTTTTCTCATTATTAGAAATCACTTTTCCAAATTTACCAAAACTTTTTTCAATTTGTCTTATGCCATTAACAAGTTTTGCAAAGTCAATGGGATTAAGAGAGATTTTGTGGTCTGGGCCTTTCATTTTTTTATTTAACGTTATATGTTTTTCAACTATTTGAGCACCCTTAGCTATTGAAGCTAAAGAAATATTTATACCTAAAGTATGATCAGAAAATCCACAAATAACTTTAAATTTTTTTTTCAAAAACTTTATAGAATTTAGATTAGCTAGATTATCTGGTGTAGGGTAAAGTGAAACACAGTGTAGTAAAAAAATATTTTTTTTCCTCCCAAAAAATTTAAAGGCATTGTCAATTTCTTTAATATTAGCTAAGCCAGTTGAAAGAATTATTTTTTTTTTTGTACGTCCTAAATATTTTAACAATTCTTTATTTAGAATATCTCCAGAGCCTATTTTAAAAATTCTTACACCTAGTTTATTTAAAAATTTAGCGCTCTCAAGATCCTTAGGCGTAGACATAAATTCA
>MDSV01045571.1_pt1 | contig 19036 bp, 18 predicted proteins | sample 810851 | NCBI WGS metagenome assembly MDSV01 (sample SAMN05326640, study PRJNA326480) | marine metagenome | isolation source: seawater | place: Atlantic Ocean: North East | collected 2012 | reverse complement strand
CTTTCCAGCGCCCTCTCTTCTAATCTTTTCAGCAGTTAATACTCTGCCAATTTCTGGTCCCTCGTAACGTTTTCCAGGCTTTGCAACCCTTAGGTAACCCACCAGCTCATTGTTTTGATAGGCGAGCAAATGATCACAATCTTGATCTTTAAAATCAGCATCAATAAATGGGCAATCCTGCTCAACAACAAAGACTTGCTGACGAAGATTGAGCAATGCATACAATTCATCTTTTGTTAGCGCCGAGTAAGATTTCCATTTAATTTCCATCCGATGATTATATTTGTTTTATTCCGTATAATCTAAACTCAAAATTAGGAGTTCTGCATGAGTGAGTTATACAACATAAGCGTTAAGGACATTGAATTAAATTCAGTGGATTTGAGCAACTATCAAGGAAAAACACTATTAATTGTGAATGTAGCTAGTAAATGTGGATTTACTCCTCAATACAAAGATCTTCAAAGTCTCTATGAAAAATATAAAGATCAAGGCTTAGAAGTGCTGGGCTTTCCTTGCAATCAATTTGGCGCCCAAGAAGCTGGAACCAATGAAGAGATTCAATCTTTCTGCGATCTTAAATTCAATGTCTCATTTAAGATGTTTGATAAAATTGAAGTTAATGGCACAAATGCCAGCCCATTATTTAAATATCTTAAGCATGAGTCCCCTGGGATTCTGGGTACTGAGGCGGTGAAATGGAATTTTACTAAGTTTCTTGTTAACAAAGAGGGTCAGGTCGTTAAAAGATTTGCTCCTAAAGATGGAGAAGAAACTATTGAAAAAGAATTAAAAAAAATAATTTAGTAGTAAATTTTTATCTTAATTAGACTCATATAAATAGTCTGACTTCGCAGCGCAAATAAAATCATTCATATGCAGCCCTTTAATTTTATGAGACCACCATTCCAATCCTACAATACCCCATTCAATAGTAATCTTTGGATGATGATCCTCTAAATCTGCTAATTCTGCAATCTTATTTGCAAATTCAATAGATTGGTTATAGTGATCAAATTTAAAACACTTTACCAATTTTGAAATATCTTTATTATCTATTCTCCAGCCTTTAAGGTCTTTTAAAAGTAATACCTGCTCTTCATGAGGTACAAGCGGCGCTCCTATTTCACATGCGCTACAAGTTCTTTCTAAGAGCTTTTTCATATTCCACCCTTAGTTAGTTTTGCTGGATTCAATAATTTTTTTAACTTACTGATTGGCAATCCCGTTTCTTCATGAGCAACATCAACAATGGGCCTTTTTTCTTTATATGCTTTTTTTGCAATATTTGAAGCGTTCTCATAACCAATTTCTCTGTTTAATGCGGTGACCAGAATAGGGTTCATCGCAAGCGATTGATTAATATTTTTATGATTAACTTTAAATGTTTTGATAGCTTTGTTAGCTAAAAGAGGCATCGCATTTGACATTAAACTTATACTTTTTAGAAGATTATATGCAATTACCGGAAGCATAACATTTAGTTGAAAGTTACCTGACTGGCTTGCCAAAGACACTGTTACATCATTGCCAATTACATCTGCGCACGCCATTGCAACAGCCTCAGGGATAACTGGATTAACTTTTCCGGGCATTATGCTGCTGCCGGGTTGCAATGCTTCAAGCTCTATCTCACAAAGTCCAGTCAATGGTCCACTATTCATCCAACGCAAATCGTTAGATATTTTGGTTAAAACTAAACTTAGGTTTTTTACACATGATGAAAGATGGGCAGCCGAATCTTGAGCACTTAAAGATTTGAAATAATTTGCAGATGTCTTGACATCCAGTTTAGATATTTTTTTAACCTCCAACGCAAATATTTTTCCAAAATCTTTATGGGCATTGATGCCTGTTCCAATAGCTGTTCCTCCTTGGGGCAAGTAAGATATTTCTTTTAAAGCTGGAAGGATTGAGGTCTTAACTGTTTTGAGTTGCGCGCTCCATCCAGATAGCTCTTGTGAAAAGTCAATTGGCATGGCATCCATTAAATGAGTCCTGCCTGTCTTCACTGAACCCTTTAAAGTAAGTGCTTTCTTATCAATTATTTTTATTAAGTTCTCTAATGATGGCAGCAAGAGTCTTCGTGTATCTAATATTGCAGAAATACAAATTGCGGTTGGAATTACATCATTGCTGCTTTGGCTCATATTTACATGATCATTTGCATTAATCTTTATTCGAGCTTTTCTTGAAGCTAGATTTGCGATAACTTCATTTGCATTCATGTTAGTGCTTGTTCCAGAACCAGTTTGAAAAACATCCAGTGGAAATTGATTATCATGATTGCCAGACAACACTTCCTTAGCAGCAATTTTTATTGCCTTGGCTTTTCTAGCATCTAGTAATTTTAGTTTTTGGTTAGAAGCAGCGGCTGAATATTTAATAATTCCAAGGGCTTCTATAAAACTTCTGCCAAAAGGGAAAGCAAATTTAATACCGCTTATTGTAAAATTTTCTAGAGCACGTTGAGTTTGCGCTCCCCAAAGAGCATCTTGAGGAACTCTAACCTCTCCCATGGTGTCTTTTTCAATTCTATATTTCATATTAACTCCATAATTGGGTAAACTATTTTACACTCTAAGGAATTCATTATGGCAAAAGTTGTACCAATTAGCATAGATATTAATAAAGGAAAGCTTCCTCAAAAACCAAAAGGCATAAATCAGACCGTTGAATGCTCAACGATTGAAGAAAAAAGAAGGCATGAACTGGAAAAACTCACTGCAGGTTTTAGGCTTTTTTCTCATTTTGGATATGATGAAGGTGTAGCTGGTCACATTACAGTTAGGGACCCAGAGTTTTCTGATCATTTTTGGGTCAATCCAATTGGGGTTCACTTCGGTCAAATCAAAATCTCTGATTTATTACTAGTCAGTCATGATGGAAAGGTCATTATGGGTGATCGATCAGTAAATATAGCAGCATTTACCATTCATTCTCGCCTTCATATGGCAAGGCCAGATGTAAATGCGGCTGCACACTCGCATTCAATGTACGGTAAAACTTTTTCTACCCTTGGTAAATTTCTTGATCCTATTTCCCAGGATTCTTGTGCTTTCTATGAAAGGCAAGCAATTTATGATGATTTTTCAGGCGTCTCAGAGGATATTAACGAAGGTGAGAGAATTGCTAATGCATTAGGTGACAAACAAGTCTTGATAATGCAGAATCATGGGATTTTATCTACAGGCTCCTCTATTGATATTGCTTTATGGTATTTCTTTTCTCTTGAACGATGCTGTCAGTCTCAGCTAATGGCAGAAGCTGCCGGCAAACCAACGTTAATTCCTCATGAAACAGCCATTAAAACAAGAGAGTTCATAGCTAACGAATTGGCAGCATGGGCTAGCTTTCAACCGCTATATGACATGATTGCTCAAAAAGAGCCTGATTTATTTGAATAGTTATTAATTACCAATAATAGCTTTGGTTTCTAAGCATTCATATAAACCAGATAAACCATGCTCTCTTCCATTTCCGGAAGTTTTAAAACCGCCAAAAGGCGCAGCAGGACCTCTTGAGCCCCCATTAATGCTGATTTGACCTGCCCTAATTTTTCTAGCAACCTGTTTTGCATGATCTTCATCACCCGATTGAACGTAACCAGCTAGCCCGTACTCTGTATCATTAGCAATTTCTATAGCTTCATCTTCAGATTCATACTTCAATACACTAAGCACAGGGCCAAAAATCTCTTCTCTTGCAATAGTCATATCATTAGTCACATCAGCAAAAACTGTTGGTTTTACGAAATATCCTTCAGAGAGTCCATCCGGTCTTCCTAATCCTCCAGCAACCAATCTTGCACCTTCATCAATACCAATCTGAATTAATCTTTGTACTTTTTCATACTGAACTTTATTAGATATTGGTCCAATTTTTACTCCCTCATCTTCTGGAGCACCGACTATTGTGGAATTTGCAACTTTAGCAGCAGCCTCTACAGCCCTTTCATAATTTTTAGAAGAAACCAACATTCTTGTCGGAGCATTGCATGACTGACCTGTATTCATAAAGCAATGATTGGCACCTGCTCCTGCTGCTTTTTCAATGTCTGCATCATCCAAAATAATGTTAGCTGATTTACCACCAAGCTCCTGAGCCACTCTCTTTACTGTTGGAGCAGAGGCAATAGCTACAGCAACTCCAGCTCTTGTTGAACCTGTAAAATGCATCATGTCTATATCTTTATGTTCAGAAAGGGCAGCACCAACAATTGGGCCCATACCATTAACAAGATTAAAAACTCCAGCTGGAACTTTGGCAGCATCTAAAATTTCTGCAAACATAATTCCACAAAATGGAGTTATCTCACTTGGTTTTAAGACCATGGTACATCCTGATGCAATTGCAGAAGCTACCTTTGTACACATCTGATTCATAGGCCAATTCCATGGAGTAATCATTCCAATAATTCCTATTGGTTCCTTCCTGACTAAATAGTTATTTTCTACTCCTTCAAATTCAAAAGTTTTTAATACATCTAGAGTATCTTTGAAATGTGATAAGCCTGAAGTAACCTGTGCCACATTAGATAGCCATAATGGTGCGCCCATTTCTTCTGAAATGGTTTTAGCTAGATCCTCTGAACGTTTTTCATATTCAGAAATAATATTTTCAAGCAGCTCAATTCTTTCCTCTTTAGAAGAAAAGCCAAAAGTTTTAAATGCCTCTTTTGCTGCTGCTACAGCAACATCTATGTCTTCTTTCGTTCCAGCTGATATAGATCCAATAACAACCTCATCAGACGGATTGATAACTTCAATAGTTTTTGAGCCTAGTGATTCAACCCATTCGCCGTTAATATAAAATTTAAGATGATCAGCCATATTAATTCCTCGCTAAAATTTGATTTTAATTATAACGGATGTTTTTTAATTATCACCAGTATTGATTTTGAAAAAAATAACTCAGATATTGCTTGCTTCACGAGAATCTTTAAATGCTTGGATAGCTCTAAGACGCGACTCCTTTAAATCTAGTATAGGTGCTGGATAGTCACTAGATAAAAAAAGGTCTTCTTGCGGTTGATGAATTTGCATAACAGGAATATCTTGTAATTCTGGAATAAACTTTTTTATAAATAAACCCTTAGGATCAAAGTTTTGTGACTGAGTAATAGGATTAAATATTCTAAAGTAAGGAGCTGAATCTGTTCCAGTTGAAGAACTCCACTGCCAGCCACCATTATTTGAAGAAAAATCTCCATCTATCAAGTTCTGCATAAAAAATTTTTCTCCTAACCTCCAATCATGGAGCATATTTTTTGTAAAAAACATCGCAACCACCATCCTTAACCTATTGTGCATCCATCCCTCAGAGAGCATTTGCCTAATGCCTGCATCAACAATAGGAAAGCCGGTTTTACCAGCATAAAAAGCTTTAAGTTCGTTGTCGGAATGTCTCCACTGAATAGAATTTGTATAGTCTTGAAAAGGACGATTCTGACTTACTTTGGGAAATGAATGCATAATGTTTCTATAAAATTCCCTCCAAATAATCTCATCAATCCACTTACAAATTCCCTTATTACCTGATGTAAACTCAAAATTATTTAATTTAAGACCCTCCAAGATACATCTTTTTGGTGAGAGGATGCCTAGGGCTAAGTATGGTGAAATTCTGCTTGTTGCATCAGTGATCGGAGAATTTCTTAATTCGCTATAGTTATGGGCTTTTGATTGAAGAAAGTTTGCAAGTTTCTCGTGAGCTGCATCTTCTCCAGCATGCCAAAGATCAATATTTACTGAATGAGTTTTAACAAATTTTAATGCGGATAAGTTACTTTGAATTGGAAAAGGTTTTTTTAACTTCAGAGGCTTAGCTATATCCAAAAAATTCATGTCAAAGTTTTCAATCCACCTTCTTTTAAATGGAGTAAAAACTGAGAAAGGTTTCCCTTGGCCCGTCTTAAGAAACCCTGGTTCATAAATAACTTGATCATTGAATGATGAAGATTCAATATTTATTTTCTTCAAGGCCTCTATCGAAGCTAAATCTCTATCAGCCTCATTTAACCCAAACTCTTTATTCCAAAAAACATGATCTATTTTTTGCTCAGCAGAAAATGAAGATAAAGCTTTCGGTAAAGTTTTATATGATTCAGTATTAATTGCTATGAGTGGAATGCTTAATTTTGCTAGCGATTCCTCTAGTAGAGTTAAATTATTAATTAAAAAATTATGTTTAATATTTGATTCATTATGAAGGTCCCACTGTGTCTTAGAAAAAATATATATCGCTAGAACCTCATCATTTTTATTCAATGCAGCATTTAAGGCAGGATTATCATCAAGCCTTAAATCAGTTCTAAACCAAACTAGTCCTTTTGCCATTGAATTCTTTCCTCAAGTTGATTGCATAATTTCGATAAGTGGTTTTGAACATTTTTAGAGGTATTTTCTATATCTTTAATAGAAAAATTTTTTATTGACTCTCTTGTAATAAAATTAAGATCTAAATATTTTTGAATATGGGCTTTATATCTCATCGGAGATTTGATTTCACTTGGAAAAAGTGTTGTCACAGGTTTGCCACTACTAATTGACTCTGAAATCATCATGGCGCTATCTTCTGTAACAAATATATTTTTAGCAGAACCAAATAAAGCTGCTAAATTAAAATTTTTAGCTCCTTGATGAAACCATGCCGAATAATCTAGTGGGATATTTTGTAATTCTGATTGAATTTTTTTTTCTACTTCAGGATCACTTCTTCTTGAAGTAACTACGGTAATAGGAAGATTTGTAGTTTTGTAAATTTGCTTAATCGAATTAATTAGATCTTTCCATTCAGCTTCTTTATAAGAATATCCTATACCCTCTCCACCTATTAAAAATAATAGATGATCACTTAGACCTTTTTCTTTGGCAGCTTGATCGCAAACTTCTGGTGAGTAGAGACTAGGAGTTATAGAGGCAATAATATTTGATGAATCCTCGTGATATCTTTCAACTGTAACAAGTGCATTAAACAAAGAAGACTGCAATCCTCTAGGAGAACCGAGTTGGATAACTGGAATTTTGTTTAAAATCCTAAGCGCAGCTGTATATGGTGCTGTTTTTCCCCCGGCAGCAATAATCAAATCAAATCCTCTAGTATCAATTTTTTTATACAATAGTGATGTTATCTTTGCAGTTAGGGGCCCTGGTAACCTCATCATGAATCTTGAAAAAACTGTTATAAAACCTCTTAAAGAGTGACTCTTGAATTGAAGATCAATAATCCTTTTATTCAAAGAATGCTTGTTTGACAAGAGCAAAGCCACTCCATTTGACTGATTGAAGTGCCCAGGTATTCCATCGCTAACAATCAGGATATTTTTCATATTTTAAATATATTTATTTTTATATAGACAAATAAATTTGTCATCAGACATCATTTTTTCTGCCTTAATTATATCTACTGGATTGTCGACTCCAAGTATAGGAGATGAAGATAAAACACCTTGAATGCAAAAATCATTTTCTAGAAATCTCATCACATCTATAGACTCTACTTTCTCCAATGCAGTTGGCTGTAAGTTTGTATAATGCTGCAGTGCTTTGTTTGTAAAACCTATCATACCAAGCTGCCTGAAAGTTTTTATGCTATTAAAAGGAACATGTGATCTGGAGAAAAACTTTATGTTTAAATTATTGTCAGTAACTGCCTTTACAACATTAGGATCTTTAAGATCATCATCGGTAATTTGGAAAATTAGATTTACTACCTCAAGATCTCTTCCTGTAAAAGAGTCTTTTAAATTTTTGATATCGTCAGGAAGTATTTGCGGTTCATCTCCTTGTAATAAAAGAATTATATCGTAACTACGCCCCTTCTCAGTAAGAATATCTAAAGCTTCCTTGGCTCTTTCTGTAGCTCTTTGGTGAGTATGACTTGTAAGAACAGAGGGAATATCATGTGACTGACTCCAATCAATAATTTCTGGGTCTGGCGTAGCGATAATTAAGTTATCACAGGCCTCGGAAAGCAATGCTCTTTCATAGCAATGAGCAAGCATAGGTATATCTAAAATTTTCTTTAACGGTTTTCCAGGAAACCGAGATGAAGCCATTCTTGCAGGAATTATCCCTAGAGTCTTTGCCATTTATTTTATGAATGGCAATCTGGCGCCAATATCTAACATTCGAATATCTACACTAAAAGCAATCATGTCATAGCCCTTAGCTTGTAGTATTTTAATTTGATCTGTTTCAGGTTCAACAAGATGATATCCACATTTAATATTTTCATTTTTGGCTGCAGATAAAATTGTTGTTTCGGCCTCACTAAATTTATCAGAATCAAATACCCCAGGATTATTAAGAGAAACAGATAGATCGTAGGGTCCAATAAAATAACCATTAATATTTTGAGAGAAAATTTCTTTACAATTTTTTAAACCCTTCATGGATTCAATTTGAGCATAAATCTCAATTTTATTTGCCTTATTTAAAATATAATCTTGCTTCTGAAAGTTTTCACCGTAACCCTGAGCTCTCGCAAGACCCATGCCTCTTGAACCATTAGGAGGATAATGACATGCAGAAATAATTTTTTCTATTTGATTGAGTGTTTCAATCATTGGAGCCAGTATCCCCTTTGCCCCTGCATCAAGTACTCTTTTAATTTGAGCAGGATCATGATTGGATAACCTTATAAAGGGCTTAGATCCAGCTAAATCAATTACCCTAATAAGTTGCTCTGCTTGATTGATGTTTATACAGGTATGCTCAAGATCTATAACTATCCATTCATAACCTGCCCTGGCAAATATTTCAGCGATTGATTCATTTGGGAGGCTTTGCCAAGTACCTATTGAAAGATTGCTCATAGATTTGATATTTTAATTAATATTAATATTATCATCTAATCCATTTATGGCAGCCATACCCATGGCATTAATTCCCTCAGTTGTAAGGCTTGATCTATGAGATGTACCAAAAAAGTTTGGTAATTGTAATAAAGGGTTTTTAAATGCTGGCTCTTCTTGATAAACATCAAAACCAGCAAAAGCAGTCTGATTTTCAACTAGAAAATTATAAAGAGCTGCTTCATTAACTATTCCTCCTCGAGCAGTGTTTACAATACATACACTTGATTTTAGTTTGCTAAACTCAGGTGCAGCAATCAAATTAGCTGTTTCTTTGCTTAGCGGAAGGTGAATGCTAAGAATATCAGATTCTGATAGAACTGAATCTAAGGGGAATTGACGGACTGACTTAGGATTAAGATTTAAATCCATAGAAATATCATTGATGTCCTCATCAGAGTAATCCCTTTCATCAAAAAAAATAATATTACAATTAAATGGTTTAATAAGTGACGATAATTTTTGGCCGATATTTCCAAATCCAAGCAGGCCAATAGTTTTACCAAAAAGCTCTGAACCTTTTTTTTGAGACCAATTTCCATTAAGGATATCGATATTATTGTCTTGAATTTTTTTTAGTCCAATCAATATCAAGGTTAAGGCAAGCTCTGCAACGCTTTGCTTGTTCACGCCAGGGGTAAATCCAAGTTTAATTTTATAATTTTTGAGCAATTCAAAATCTAAGTTATTCAAGCCAACGCCATATTTACTAATAACTTTGAGGTTTGGTAGCTCAGAAAGTATGGAATCAGAAATAGCTTCTATACCTATTATTGCTTTTGTGGCTGGGTTTAAAAAATTTACTAAATCCTCTCCTTCCAATGTTTTGCCTGTTTCATTAAGGATAATCGAAGAATATAGATTTTTAAGTTTTCCAACTAAAAAGATGTTTTTCGAAAAAGACCTCGAGGTAACTGCAACTGTATCTTTTGTATTCAATTATTCTTCGATATGATTGTTAGAAAATTGTGCATCAACCCTAAAATCTGACTGAAGATTAGTTATTGATGCTATCCCCCCTGCAGCACTAACAATGGCAGCTCCAGCTGCAATATCCCATAAGAAAATTCCATTCTCTTGATACCTTTCTGCTTTCCCTGCGGCCACATATACGGCTGCCATTGCAGCAGATCCAATCATTCTAATCTTTTTCCAGGCTTGAAAAGTAGATATTAATTGAATGAATTCATCATCAGAATAGTTTGTCTTTGCTGGAATGCCAGTTACTAAAGTAGATTCATTTTTAAGTAATAATGAAGAAACCTGAATTTCCTGATCATTTAGAAAAGCTTTAGATTCTTTATGCCCAAAATAAAGATCTTTATGATTAAAATCATAAATAACTCCTAGGACTGGTTTCAGGTCATGCATCAATGCAATTGAAACACAGCTAATTGGTATGCCTCTTAAAAAATTTGAAGTCCCATCAAGGGGATCTATAACCCAAAAATGTTCACCTAATTTTTCAGTATTGCCAGTCTCCTCTCCCAGTATTGAGTAATTGCTGTGGGCTGAAATATAATCTTTTATAATATTTTCAGTATCAATATCAAGTTGCAACTTAAGATCTCGACCTTCATTTAACAAAATTTTGAGCTCACTTCCACAAGCTTTCAATAAAGAATCTCCAGCAAGCAATGCAGCTGACTTTGCAATTTGTAGGGACTGATTCAAATCAAGCATTTACAAACTTTTTAGAAATAGTATCAATAAATTCATTTTACCTTTCTTTAACTATAATATTTTTTTTTCCAAAGAGGGTCCGCTTTATAAATTTCTTCAACTAATCGCAAAGTTTCAATTGCATCATCAATGCTGCCCCTTTTGATTATTAAATTATTTTCTAGACAATTAGAAAAATATTTAATCTCATTATCCCATGAAACATCTTGATGGTATTCTGAAGTTGTCTCCATCGGCACTCCTTTATCCTTTTCTGGATTTGAAGAAATAATTTTGAGAGTTTCTTCTCCATAACTTTTAGATCCAGTTAATAAACCTCCAAGAACAAGGGAGCCTTTTTGCAGAGTAATTTCTAGATTAAACACATGCCTCCATTGAGTAGCAGATGAATGAAGTTGAGCTACAACTCCATTTGTCGATTTCATCAATGCGTATGCATTATCTTCGACATCAAAATTCCAGAAGGCATTATCAATAAATGAAAAGATTTGAGAAAAACTTTCACCAGATAAATATCTTATTAAATCAAGCATATGTATGCCTTGATCAAGCAATATACCTCCACCAGATTCTTCTCTTTTGGTTCTCCAATCTGTTTGGTTAAAGCTAATCATTTGAGATTTTCCATAAACACCCTTTAAATTAATAATTTTTCCTAAAGTATTACTGTCAATGATTGACTTAGCCTCTTCTACTGAAAGATGAAATCGATGATTAAAACCATACATTAACTTTGAATTAGAGCATTTGTTGTAAATTTCTTTAACTTGAATAAGCTCATCAAGTGTTTTAGCTGGAGGTTTTTCACAAAAAATATGAAGGCCATTTTTTAGGCTTAATGAGACTGCATCTGAGGCAAATTTATTTGGTAAACTAATAAAAATAATATCTAGTTCAGCCTTAGAAATAAGGTCACGATAATCATCAAAAATGTCTATTTCAGGGGGGATATTTTTCTGTGCTTGAGGGTTGGCCTCTGAAATTGCTATAACTTTATAAGGTGTATTTTTTTGAATTGAGGCATGTCTAGTTTTTCCAACAACGCCATAGCCAGCGATCCCAACTTTCATTTCTAATTTTGGTAAGTTACCTTATATATAACGTTTGCTTTATCATCAGAAATTAACATGCTTCCATCATTTATTACCAAAGGAGCTGATGGTCTTCCAAGCACTTTTCCATTATTAAGCCAGCCAGTAATAAAATCGCTTGAATGTTTTACACTGCCATCATTATCTATTTCAACTCTTATAACTTTATAGCCAACTTTTTCTGTTCTATTCCATGATCCATGCAAAACAATAAATAAATTATTTTTCATTATTGAGGGAAACATATCACCGTTATAAAAACTTATGCCTGTTGGTGCCACATGAGCCCCAAGTTCTAAGATTGGATCAATGAAATCATACCCTGAATTAATGTGACCGAATTCTGGATCAATAACATCAGATGCATGCTTAAATGGATATCCAAAAAACTGTCCAGCAAAATCCACTCTATTTAACTCGCAAGACGGTGAGTCATCTCCAAGCCAATCTCTTCCATTATCAGTAAAAAAAAGCTTTCTGCTGATGGGGTGAAAATCAAAACCAACACTATTTCTAACTCCTTTAGCTACATAATCAAGTTCACCATCTTGAAATTTTAAAATTGAAGCATATTGAGGATTTTTTGATAAACAAATATTGCATGGGGCTCCAATATTAAAATATATTCCTCCTTCTTCATCATGCTTCAACCATTTCCAACCATGCCAAGTGTCATTTGGTAAATTATCCAGTACAAGAATTTTTTCTGGAAAAGTTGAATCTATATTCTTGTAATTACTAACCCATTGTTCAATATTTTCAATTTTCCAAATCTTATTGATCTCTGAGAAATACAAATCTTCATTGTAAAGACTAATGCCTGTTGAATATTCTAAATCCTTTGCAAGAATAATTTTTAAATCAGCTTGTCCGTTGTTATCAGAATCAATTAAAGCTAATATTTGACCACTTCTTTCTCCAACAAAAATTGTGCCATTTTTACCCTCAGCCATTTGTCTGGGACTGTCTAAATCATTTGCAAATACTGTGATATTGAAACCATCTTGTATCTTTAATTCATTAACAACCTGAGCTGCAATAAAATTTGAAAAAAGAAAATAAAAAAAAGCTAAGTAATAATTTTTTTTCATCTCTGAAATCCCTCCACGTGATCAAGTAATAAGTTAAGAATTCCCTCACTATTATAGTTAGAGATATGCTCTCTCATTTGACCTAAAATAGGCATGAGCTCATCTATATCAACAAAAGATTCTGTTGCCTTAAAGATCTTTTCATTGCTTGTTATTGATTCCGAGCCAGAAATTAATAACTCCTCATACATTTTCTCTCCAGGCCTTAAGCCAACTTCTTCAATTTGAATTCCATCCTGAGTCTCATCATCTGCATAATTTCTTCCAGACAAATGAATGAGTTTTTTAGCTAAATCATAAATTTTAATTTGCTCACCCATGTCCAAAATAAATACTTCTCCTCCCTCAGACATCTCACCAGCTTGCAGAACTAAATTTGATGCTTCAGGTATAGTCATAAAGTATCGCATCACTTCCTTATCAGTTACTGTAATTGGGCCGCCTCTAGAAATTTGATCAATGAAAACTGGAATAACAGAACCAGATGAATTGATTACATTGCCAAATCTAACCATACAAAATTTAGTTCTTTGATTAGCAGCATGAATTGATTGAATAATTATTTCCGCAAACCTTTTTGTAGCTCCCATTACATTTGTTGGTCTAACAGCTTTATCAGTAGAAATCATAACAAATGAGAGAACAGAAGATTCAACAGATTCCTGTGCTAGGTTATATGTGCCTAGGATATTATTTTCAGCTGATTTAGCTATATTATTTCCATCTTCAACCAGAGGAACATGTTTATATGCCGCAGCGTGATATACATGATGAATCTTATATTTTTTAAAAACAAAATTGAGGTTTTCTCGATCTCTTATATCTCCGAGTATTGGAATAATGTCTGTATCAAAGTTCTTGGATATTTTGATTGCGGTACACTCTCTTTCTATTTTGAAGAGGTTATATTCTGAGAGCTCAAATAATATAATTGTCTTGGGATTGCTTGAAAGTAATTGCCTTGTAATTTCAGCACCAATTGATCCGCCTGCTCCCGAAATAAAAAATGTTTTATTGGAAGCATCACCGATGCTTGCGTTAGAAATTCTTGCTCCAGGTAAGATATCGTCAATAGAAAGTTCCTGAATATCTGACATTTTTTTTTGATCTGAAATCAGCTCAGAAAGCGATGGAACAGTTCTTACTGCGACTTTGATAGTTTCTAGATCTGAAATAATTTTTCTTCTTTTATCAGTTTGAATATTAGGTATAGCAAGAAATACCTGGAGATTGGTATGTCTTGATTTTAAAGATTCCAGTTTTTTAAAAGTTGAAATAATGGGAATGTTATTAATCTGCAAATTTTTAAAAGTTGGTGAATCATCATAAATCGCAATAACTTTTTTAGAAGCATCAATTTGGAGGGTATTTAATAAATCTTTTGCGGACTCTCCCGAGCCAAAAATAACAATAGGAATTGCATTCTTATCTTTCTCATATGGATATAAAAAGTATTTAGCGACATCTCTTGAGATATTAATAAATGCATACAAAACAGATGACAACAGTAGGCCTTGAAGAACCACAACTGTTAAAAGACTTGTGGCTATAAGATCGAATTGAAGAATATAAATACTGGCCCACGAAAATCCAAAAAGCAAGGAGCCAGACACGCAAAGAAAAATAGAATCTCTAGAATCAAAAAATCTAATTAGTGACTTGTAATATCCAAAAAAATAAAAATAAGATAAAAAAAGAAAGGCTGGAAAAAGAAATGAATAGATTTGAGAGCGCAAAACAGCAAAAAGATCTGAGGCAAACTCAGATGAAATAATAATTGCCATTGGTGGCCCAAAAACCATCCAACATACAAATGCTAAAAATAAATCATTAGCTAGAACTAAAATAGTTTTATATGTGCGCTGCAAGGAATTTAATTTTGTACCGATTAAGTTCATTTTGATAATATATATATTAATTAAATGCTGTCCTGAATAGAAAAAGCTTCTTTTAGTTTTGCATTAGAAATATAAAAGTTCCCATATAACCTTATAAGAATTAATTGTAATCGATTTATACTCATCATAAATTTAAAAATAAAGTTGGGAAGATAAATAAGCCAAACTTTTTTATTAAGATTAATCCCGATTCTTCGAAACAAATCATTTGTGGAGATAGGTTTGGAATCAGAAACATTGAAGATTTCATTTGTTGATTTTCCTTGATCATCTAGAAGCATTGCTTGAACAACGCTAAACAAAAAATTATAAGACAAAAAGCTCCTTTGATTGTTATTACCAATTTTAAATGTAGGTATTGGAATACTCTTCTGAACAAGTTTAAATAATATGCCTAAATTAGATTTTGGATTATTTATCATTAATGGAGGCATTCTAAGAATTGTATAATTGATATGTTTTTTTTCAGAATATTGAGTAATGACACTTTCACATTCAAGCTTTGCTTTGCCATAATCACAAATCGGATCTAGATTTGAATCTTCAGTAAATATATTTCTTTCAAAAGAATTATCACCATAAACCTTGATCGTGCTAAAAAAAATAATTCTTTTACAATCTAAAATTTCCATCAAATCAATTACTGTTTTTGCTAGAGCAACTTCTAGGGTGATTTCTTCTTGAGTTAAATTCGAATTTATGGATGCTAGATGAATAATACAGTCTACGTTGATAGATAATTTTAAAGATTTGATTTCATCATAAGAATATATATGTTCTTTGTGATCTGTATTCGAAGAAGATATTCGCAATATAGCATGGCCTGCTTTTTTTAAATCTTCAGCAAAATTAGATCCTATCAATCCAGATGAACCAGTTAAAGCAATATTCATATTAATGATTTAAAATAATTGTTTATTTTACATCACATAATGATTCTTAAAAAATTTATTACGCTAGCTAGAAATTTTATTTGTATTGTTGGGCTATTTATTATTTCTCCTTTTTTATTTTTAGCAGTCTTAATGGTGATAATTGAGGATGGCTTGCCAATTTTTTTTATTCAAGAAAGAATTGGTAAAAATGAAGCAATATTTAGCATAATCAAATTAAGAACTTTGAAAAGAAATACTCCCAACACAGCTACGCATCAGCTCGATCAAAAGCATAAGCTTTTGTGTGGAAACATTATTCGAAAAATTAAGCTGGATGAATTTCCGCAATTAATCAATGTTTTGAAAGGAGATATAAACTTAATTGGGCCAAGACCTGGACTACCATCTCAATTTGAGTTAACTAATGAGAGATTGTTAAAAGAAATATATGCAATTAAACCCGGAATTACTGGCTTGGCTCAAGTTCTTGGGTATGATATGAGCAATCCTTTGAAATTAGCAAAAGTAGATAAAATATATATTGAAAATAAATCAATGCAACTTGATCTAATGATACTTCTTGGAACATTTTTTAAGTACCCAAGACATTACTTGCGCAAACTAATAACTTAACAAATGATAAAAAATTTATTTAAAAAAAAGAGTTCTGCCAAAATTATAGACATTCATGAAGCGGATGTTGCGCTTAGATTGATGTTTGAGATAGCAATCAGTGATGGAAAGCTAGATACCACTGAACTTGCTTTGATTAGAAAAAGAGCTGGGAATATTATTAAAAAAAATGAAAAGATTTCAACAATTATAAAAAAAATAATTGATGAAAGTGAAGAATCTGTTTCACTTTACCCAACTATAAAAAAAATTAATGCTACTCATAACAAGGATGAGAAACTAGATTTGTTGAGTGCTTTATGGGAACTTGTCACTATTGATAAAATTATAGATCCTTATGAAGAGAACTTGTACTTTAAAATTGCAGATCTGATCAAAATACCTAGAGCAATAGCTAATCAAATCAAACAAAAAAAATCTTAGGGCTTATTTACATAAATTGGCGATGACCAAGCCCTTTCATTTGCCATGCTTAAACAATCATCTTTAAGATTGGTCCTGAAACTTCCCTTGCAAAGCTGAAAATTGTCCCTTTTAGATAGAGTCGAGCCATTTATCGCAGGTGTAGGATTCTGTATTGCCCTTACATAATAAACGCTGTCTCTTGAAAAATTTTGATCTTCAAATTCAACAATACATTCGCCTGTACCTGGGCATGGAATTGACTTCCATGGATCTTGTATTAGGGGGCTCACTGCTTCGCCAGCATATATTTGCGGGGTAATCTTGATAATTTCTATTTTCTCAATAACCTCTCTTACATTGCTTGGGTTATAACACTCTCCTGCACATAAATACTCTAGCCTTTCAGGAGAGAGTGAATCTATCGATTCATCAGAGCAGCCTTGATTTTGTTTAAAGCTTCCAGCGGCCCTGATTATAAATCTTGGATTTTGACTCATTGTAATCTCAGAACCCATTGGAACTTGTCCTTCGGGAGAATTAATTAAATCAAACCATAGCAATATTCTTGGACCACTTGTGCCATAAACATTTTTATTTTTTAAAGCATTCCAAATTTCTTCCTTCCCTCTTCCCTCTGCGTGCACAGCCAAAATACCGCCAGGATATACAAAACTAGAAACTCTCTCACTATCAGGCTGACTTTCCCCTGGAGTAATTTTAGGAATTTCAGGAAAATTTGGGTCTTCAGCTGCATACTGATATTCCCACATTTTTGATTTAACACCAGTAGCAAATGTCATCTTTCGTCTTTCATACTGCTTATATCCTGTTCCTGGCCTTGCAGTATGATCGTCTGTTGAAGCTATAAACCCAAAATTATATCTTTGGGGAGACTCCGTGGAGTTTTCAAAATGTGAAATAGCTAAAGCATATTGAGCAGATTGTTTGGGTCTGTAATTAAATGCTGGCTTAAAACAATCAGTGCATTGATCACAGCTTAACCATTCTTCAGGCTTGGCCTCAGGGAATACCATATTAGTGTATGGACCTCCAGCCAAAGTATATTTTTTAGCAAGTTCCACCCTTGCATCGCACTCATCTTTTGTGAGTCCATCACAACGTTTTTTCTGCATTTCACCTGCTTGCCAGCAACAGGGTAAAAAATCTTCAGTTGGCTCGGGGCAAATCATTTCACCAGTCTGAAGAAAATTTGCAGATGCAATATTTCTATATTCTTCACTATTTCCATGACCAGACATAATTTCTAGAAGAAGTTGTTTGCTGGGATCATGGCCTTCATAGTTAAGACGATTGTCCCAAGACGTTCCTAATGGAACATGGAAACCCCATGATTGACCATGAGGAATTACAATGCTGTCTAGATTCCATTGATCTAACTTAGAAAATAAGTCTCTAGGAGTTTTTGCATATTCATAACAATCCAATGGAAGATCTGGAGAAGCAATTCCCTCCTCACAATAGGGTATATTTCTTACCTCATTAAGGAGCCATTTTAAATCTGAGTAGCGTTTAAAATTAAATATATCTAACCATCTTGCGCTTACGGCTTGTTCAGTGGTGTCAAAAATTCCCAACCCTGAATCTGCAGTTCTAGCGCCAATTGGCCTGGCAGGAAGGTTTTGAATGTCTTTGAAGATTACATTTCGATGGCCCCAATGATTTTCTTTGGTAGTACCAATTTGAGTCCACTCCCAACCAGGAAACACCACTAAATCATTTGTTGCTGGGTCACTATTTGAGACATTACATTGTTGGATAATCTTTTTCTGCTCACGCCAATGATCTGGAGTTAAGCCTTCGGCATGATCATTAAAACTAAAAAAATCTAGATTTGCACAATACCTAGCAAAATCGCATGCCATAGAGCTATCATGGGCACCTTGAAGACCCATCATTGGCAACTCTAACGTGAAAGCATCAATAGAATATGTGGTATGAACATGCAAATCTCCAAAAAGAATTTGAGATGTATCGCCAGAGTCAACACCTAACAAGCTCTCTTTGGTCTGAAAAAATTTTGAATCTTGTTCGTAAATTGCTTCTGAAGATCGAGGAGGTCCTTCAATTGTTCCGGGGTCAACATCAGATCCACAACCAGACAAGAAGCTTATTACGAGGAATAAAAAAAGAATCTTCTTTTGAATTGGGATCATTAGTAAACAGTGGCTGAACCGTATTCTTCAATTAAATCAGTTTCTATTTTTTTTCGTTCGAAATCCATATCGAATTGTTTGCAAGCACCTTGATTCCATTTCGTAAATTCTTTCTCAAGGTAATCCCCAATATTAAAAAACGTTTCTTGAACTAATAAACATTTTTCTAACAGTGTCCCCACTGACGAAAGTCGAACATTTTCGATGATAAATTCGAGAGACAATATCTCTTTATCTATGAATAAATGTTTATCAGAATCTAACTTCATGAAAAATCTATCCTTTGAGTTAAATTTTTTCCATTCCTGACTTTTACCAGTGTTTGGAAT
>MDSV01205871.1_pt1 | contig 19038 bp, 19 predicted proteins | sample 810851 | NCBI WGS metagenome assembly MDSV01 (sample SAMN05326640, study PRJNA326480) | marine metagenome | isolation source: seawater | place: Atlantic Ocean: North East | collected 2012 | reverse complement strand
TACACAATAATTTAATCACTATTGATGGGCAAAAAATGGGTAAATCACTTAACAATTTTATTAATCTAGAAGAATTTTTTAGCGGAAATCATGAAAAAGTTAATAGGCCATATCACCCTATGACTATTAGATTTTTTATTCTTCAAGCGCACTACAGAGGAACGCTTGATTTTAGCAATAACGCATTAGCTGCTGCAGAAAAAGGATTTCTAAAGCTTGTCACTGCAATACAAACTTTAAAAAATGTCACTCACAACAAAGTTTCCTCTTTTGATATTAAAAAAATTGAAGAAAAATATTATTCTTCATTAAATGATGATTTCAACACCCCTATTTTAATTGCTCATTTGTTTGATAGTGTTAAAATTATTAATGCCCTTAATACTAGTAAAGAGACGTTAAATAAAAAAGATCTTACAAAATTCGCCTCAACATTTGAGTTTTTTATTGTTGACATTTTAGGGCTTAAACCAATAACTCAAGAAAAGATAAACGACAACAATATCGACGGAATAATGAAAATACTTCTTGAGTTAAGAAACAAAGCAAAACAAAATAAGGATTTTATAACCGCGGATATGATTAGAGATGAGCTAGATAAAATTAGTATCCAAATAAAAGACGGAAGAGGGGGAACTACATGGAATATGAAAAAAGATGATTAGAATATTTACATTATTTACAATTTGTCTTTTTTATTGTTGCTCTACAGAAATTGACAACAAAAAAATTATAGAAAATACAAATAGTATTTCAAAAATCAATATTCCTGTCTTTAATGAAGACAGTGCTTATTTTTTCATTCAAAAGCAAGTAGATTTTGGACCTAGGTTTTTAAGCAGTCCAGGTTGGGCAAAATGTTCAACATATCTAGAAAATAAATTGAAAACATACACTGAAAATGTAATTGTACAAAAAGCTCCAACAAAAACATATGATAATAAAAAACATACACTTAAAAATATTATCGCATCATTTTCTCCTGAGAAAAATAATAGGATAGCACTGATGGCTCACTGGGATACACGGCCAATTGCTGATTATGATACAATTAATCAAAATCAACCAATACTAGGTGCAAACGATGGTGGGAGCGGAGTAGCAGTACTTTTAGAGCTTGCTAGAATTTTTTGTCTACAAAAGCCTAATATTGGAATTGATCTGATTCTGTTTGATGCAGAAGATTATGGGCAACCAGAAAATTCTAAATATCCAATTATGCATAATTCATGGTGCTTAGGCTCTCAATACTGGTCTAAAAACCCTCATAAAAAAAATTACTTTGCCAAATATGGAATTTTACTTGACATGGTCGGAGCCAAAGATGCAGTATTTACATTTGAAGAGACTTCACATTATTATAATTCTAATTTACTTAATAAAGTATGGAAAAAAGCCCATCAACTTGGTTATGGAAATCATTTTTCTTTTACCAAAACTAAGCAAATAATTGATGACCATTACTATGTTAACCTTATTGCGGGAATACCAACAATAGATATAATTGAATACGACGCTTCAACTCAAACGAATTTCAATAAACATTGGCATACTCATGGTGATAATATGGATAATGTTAATAAAGAAACACTCAAGGCTGTAGGACAAACCTTACTACATATCATTTATTCTGAATAAAAATTAATCTTCACCACATCCTTGAATAAATGTTATTTCTAAATCATCTACATACAATGTGTCATTTTTAACATACCCTTTAACATTACAATCAACTGGAAAATATTCCATTTCAGCAATCTCTATATACAATAGTTCCAAATCTTCTTTTCTTTCATTTAAAAAACTTATTTCAAATTCTTTAAGAGACTTTTCATCTTTAAATAAATGTAATGACTCTCCATAAATCCACCATCCGCTAAAATCTTGAGCTTTTGGTTTGTCAACAAGAGGACATTTAAACATTAATATAATTAATAACGCTATTACGCCTTTCATTTCTTATAAAAATTCATTTCCTCAATGTATTTCCATGATTTAGAAGGGACAAGATATGATGCATCCTTCTTTTGAGATATTAACCTTCTAATTAAAGAAGATGATATCTCAATTTTTGGCACATCTTTAACTAAATGTATGTTTTTATGTTTAATGTTCATGTCTTCATTTTTTCGGGGATATACATAAATTAAATAGTTTTCTAATATTTTTTCATAATTTTTCCATCTTGTTATATTGTTCAAATTATCATCCCCCATAATTAAAGAAAAATTATGATTGGGGTGTTTTTCTCTCAAATACAAAAGAGTGTCAATTGTATAATTTGGAGTTGGTAATCCAAATTCTATATCTGAAACATCAAGATTAACATTATCTTCGACTTCCATTTTTATTATCATTAATCTGTGATATTGATCTAAAAGTGACTTTTTAGTTTTCATGGGGCTTTGCGGCGAAACAACAAACCATACTTGTTGCATTTTTGTGAAATCTCTAATGTATGACACAATGATTTTATGTCCTACATGAAATGGGTTAAAAGAACCAAAATATAATCCTATGTTCATATTATTTTTTAATAAAATCTAATACTAATCTTTTCGCGTGTAAAAATGCTTCATCTAAATTGTCATTTATAATTATATTATCAAAAAGTTCACTTTTTTTAATTTCTTTCTTAGCTTTTTCTAATCTCATTGACAATTTTTCATCAGACTCAGTACCTCTAATCTTTAATCTTTTTTCTAAAACTGATAATGTCGGCGGCATAATAAATATTGACAAACAATCTTTTGAAAATTTATTTTTAATATTTATCCCTCCCTCAACATCAATATCAAAAATAACTATTTTATTTTCTGACCAAATCTTATTAATTTCAGTCATTAATGTCCCATAAAAATGGTTAGGATAAACCTCCTCCCACTCTAAAAAATCATTATTCCTGATTTTATTTTTAAACTCATTTAATGACATGAAATAATAATCTTTACCTTCAAGTTCATTGGGTCTTTTTGGTCTTGAGCATGCAGATACTGAAAATGATAAACTATTTATATGTTTCAATAAATAATTAACTATTGTGCTTTTTCCTGAGCCAGATGGCGCTGATATAACAATAAGTTTTTTCATTATAAAATATTTAGCAGCTGCTCTTTGATTTTTTCTAATTCGTCTTTCATTTGTACTACTATTTTTTGCATATCTGAATGATTAGACTTAGATCCTAAAGTGTTGACTTCTCTGCCTATTTCTTGAGAAATAAAAGTTAATTTTTTACCATTTGAAGAATCAGCATCTAAGCATTCCAAAAAATAATCAATATGTGCGTTTAATCTAACCTTCTCCTCAGTGACATCAAGTTTTTCTAAGTAATAAATTAATTCTTGTTCCAGCCTATTTTGATCCAAATTCTGGATTTCTAATGAGGCCAATTTGCCCTTTATATTTGATTTTATCTTTTCAATTCTCTGGTTTTCAAATCTTTCTAGTTTAGTTATTAGGGTTTTGATTATATTTATCCTTAAGGTAATATCTTTATACAACATGTTTCCTTCGTCTTTTCTAAAAGCTGTCAATTTATCTAAAGCATAATGTATATTTTTTTCAATTTCAATCCAGTCATCTTTTTCAACTTTCTCATCTTTTTTAATTAAAACATCAGGCATTTTTAAAATTATTGGCATTAAATCAAAATTATTTTGGCTAAATAAATTCTTTAAATTTTTTGTTTTTAGACCAAGCTCTTTTTTGATAGAATCTAACTGATTATAATATTTTGAAATTAATTCTTTATCAAATGTGTAAGGAGTATTTATTTGGGTTTTTTCACACCAAATAGAAAGTTCTACCTTCCCTCTTTTAAGCTTTTCAGACAATAACTTTCGTAAAATTATTTCCTTATTTCTATAAATAACTGGTATTTTTAAATTAAAATCTATTGTCTTTGAGTTAAGTGACTTAATTTCAATAGTAAAGTTTTTATTTTTTAAATTAAATTCGACCCTTCCATATCCGGTCATTGATTGTATCATAAAATATAAAGTTTATACAAATTTATGAAAGTTTATAACTTTTTGAGTTCAAAGATTTGACACTTACCAAATACACTCCTGCAAAAATAAATATTGTAGCAACTATCTTTTGAAAATCTAACGTATCTGAGCCCCAAAAAATTGCAAATACTGATGCTAAAATAGGTTGTATATATATATACATACTTACTACTGATGGTCTGAGTGTTTTTAACGCAATTGCATTACATAAATACGCAACAAATGTTGTGCACACAACAACGAAAATAATTTGCATATATATAACCTTAGGAATTATAGACCAAGAAATAATAGCTAAATTCTTTATGCCAAAAGGTAATACAAAAAAGAGGCCAAAACCAAATAAATAAAACATAATAGTTATAGGATGATATTTTTGCATTAAAGGCTTTACCAAAACAAGATATAAAGCATAACTGGAGGCGTTAATAAAAACTAAAAAATTTCCTTTTTGATTAACAGAAGATAAGTCAATTTTCCCACCTTCTAATATCAAGGTTAAAGCACCTATTAAGCCAAGTAAAATGCCTATATTTTTTTTAAATGTAATAGTATCCTTAAGAATAAAAAAGGATAATAGTATTACTAGTATTGGATTAACAGTCATCACAATTGAAGCGTTAATTGGTGTTGTTAAATTTAATCCTTCAAAAAACAATAATTGATTAATGGCTATTCCAAATAAAGAGCACAAGATAAGTTTAATAACATCTTTTTTTTCAATCCTTTCTCTAATAAAAAAAAAGTAGACTAACGAGAATAAAAATAATGCACCTAGAACTCTTATTAAAATAAATGTCGACGGAGTGATATAAACAGGCATCACATCTTTTGCAAAGCTGTAGTTAATAGCATAAATTAAATTTGCAGTTAACAATGCAATGTGTGAAAAAATAATTTTTTTCAATATATCTATTTTCTTCAAAAGTAAAATTAATTTATTGATTTTTTAATAGTTTTGTGTTGATAAATCAAATACTAAAAAAATGAAATTCGCAACTAAAACCATTCACGCGGGACAAAAACCTGACAAGTCAACTGGTGCTATTATGACTCCAATATACCAAACATCAACATACATACAAGAGTCTCCTGGCAAACATAATGGATATGAGTACTCAAGAACAGGAAATCCAACTAGATCTGCGTTAGAGCGTAATATAGCAGGACTTGAAAGTGGAAAATATGGTTTGTGCTTTGGTAGTGGTCTAGCAGCAATTGATGCAATAATTAAGCTATTAAAGCCTGGTGATGAAGTTATTTCTACTAATGATTTATATGGGGGTTCATATAGAATTTTTACGAAGATTTTTGCAAAATATGATATTAAATTTCACTTCGTTGATATGAGTGATCTTAATAATATTTCAAAACTAATTTCTTCAAAAACAAAAATGCTATGGACAGAAACTCCAACTAACCCTATGCTAAATATTGTAGATATCAGTGCATTAAGTAAAGTTGCTAAAAAACATAATTTAATTTTTGTTGTTGATAATACTTTTGCCACCCCCTATTTACAACGACCTATAGAATATGGTGCAGATATTGTTATGCATTCTTTAACAAAATATATGGGGGGTCATTCAGATGTTGTAATGGGAGCGATTGTTTGCAACGATGATGATATAGCTGAAAAATTGTATTTTATACAAAATTCATGTGGTGCAGTTCCTGGTCCAATGGACAGTTTTTTAGTCTTAAGAGGAATCAAGACTCTTCATGTTAGAATGCAAAGACATTGTGATAATGCAAAAGTAATTGCAGATTTTTTAAATAAACATCCTAAAATTAAAAATGTATATTACCCTGGAATTACAACGCATAAAAATCATGAGATTGCAAAACTTCAAATGAAAGATTTTGGGGGAATGATGTCATTTTCACTTAAAGGAGATAGTTTAGATGATGCTGTTAAAATTGTTTCAAATACTCATTTTTTTACTTTAGCTGAAAGTCTAGGTGGTGTAGAGTCGTTGTGTGGTCACCCAGCATCTATGACTCATGCTGCTATTCCAAAAGCAGAAAGGTTGAAGTCTGGTGTTACAGATTCTTTAATAAGATTAAGTGTAGGAATCGAAGATGTAGATGATCTTATATATGATTTAAAATCTTCTCTTAGTTAGAGAATTATATACAATTACCACATTTCAAGGCAAAATAGCGTTAACAATAAAAAACATACTGATTTACACCTTTTTTTTATGTTTTTTTTGTCTTAAAGTATTGATTGCCAATGCCTTATATTGTAATTGTAATTTTTAACATTCTAATGTGTAAAAGCACTTAATTACAACTGTATTCATTAGACACAATATAATCTTAACTTATTGATTATCAATTGATTAAAAAATTTTTGTACTTTAAAAAACATGAAAAACTAAAAAATTGATCAATTAATAATAAATTAACAGATAGTGATTGAAATGACTTTATGTTTTTATGTTTGTGACATATTAATCAAATTTATTTATTATGGACAATGTATTTAAGTATTTGAACGGTTTCTTTAAAGGACTATCTGGATTAATCATGACTGTTTTAGGTCTTGGTGTTGCAACAGAAATTCTTTTTGGACCAGGAGCTATGATGGGAATTTCTGTTATTGACAATGTAATGGGAGTTATTAATGGTCTTGGCTCTGCAGGATTTGCAGGATTATTAGCTGTATGTGTTTTATGGAATCTTTTAACTGCTAAGTAGAATACTATTATGTTTTATAATAAAATAGCCCTGCTTTGTGTAGGGCTATTTTATTTATATATATTTACAACGTGTTCAGCAAAATAATAAAAGAATGAATAATTTATTTTCAAATCTTAAAAAACTATTAGTAGAATTAACAACAATCAGTTTACAGTTTTTGTGTCTAGGAGCAATAGTTCAATTGTTGATCGATGAAAAAATAATGGGTTGGGACCCAATTGGAAATATTCAAGATGCTGGAAGTTCATTTATTGGTATAATAGCAATAGTTCTGCTTTACATTTTATTTATTAAAAAAAAATAATTTAACTCTTAATGAGCCTGCAGCCAGTTTGCTCCTTGACCAATATCAACTACAAGAGGCACACCTAAATCTATTACTTGTTCCATTTTGCTTTTAACAAGAGGAATCAATTTATCTTTTTCATCATTAAACATATCAAATACCAACTCGTCATGCACCTGTAATATCATTTTAGATTGCATTTTTTGTTTATTTAATTCTTTTTGAATTTCAACCATTGCAATTTTAATAATATCTGCGGCTGTTCCTTGAACCGGAGCATTAATTGCATTTCTTTCTGCTACAGATCTAATCACAGCATTTCTAGAATTAATATTTGGGAGGTATCGTCTTCTCTTGTAATAGGTTTCTACATACTCATGTTTTCGAGCTTTTAAAATGATACTGTCCATATATTTTTTAATCGAAGGAAATTGAATAAAATATTCATCGATTATATTTTTCGCTTCATTTCTTGAGACACCTATATTTTGTGCCAAACCAAAAGCAGATATTCCATAAATAATTCCAAAATTCACAGATTTTGCATTTGTTCTCATCATTTTATCTACTTCATTAACACTAACATTATAAACTTTAGCAGCAGTTACGCTATGAATGTCTATTCCATTATTAAAGGCCTTTAGCATCTCCACGTCACCACTAAGTGCTGCCATAATTCTAAGTTCAATTTGAGAATAATCTGCACATAAAATAGAATGATTTTTATTTGATGCAATAAATGCGTTTCGCACCTTCATTCCTTGTGAGGTTCGAATTGGTATATTTTGCAAATTTGGATTAGCAGATGATAGTCTTCCAGTTGAGGCCACAGCTTGATTAAATGTGGTGTGTATTTTTTTTGTTTTTGAATAAACTATTCTAGGTAGTGATGAAACATAAGTTGTTTGCAGTTTGTTCATCGCTCTAAACTCTAACAACTTGTCTATTATTGGATGAGTCCCTTTTAATTTAATAAGCGTTTCTTCAGATGTTGAGTATTGTCCGGATTTGGTTTTTTTTGGTTTTTTTGACAAATTTAATTCTTCAAATAATACTTCTCCTGTTTGTTTTGGAGACGCAATATTAAATTCTTTTCCAGCAACGTTGTAAATTTCATTAGTAAGTCTTGATAAATTTGTTGTTAATTCTAATTCTAATTTTTGCAAGTAACTTTTGTCTAAACTAATACCATTTATCTCCATTTTAGATAATACTAAAGTTAATGGCATCTCAATATTGTAGTATAAAGAAATTATATTATTGTTATTTAATTCTTCTTCTAATATTATTGCTAGCTTAGATAGTACATCAGCATTTTGACAACAATTTTCTGCTAATCTATCTGAAATTTCAGCATAACTACTCTCTTTTTCAAGACTAATATTAATATTTAAGTATTGGCTAGATAGCAAATCTAATGATCTTCTCATGTCAGGAAATAATAAATAATGAGCTATTGATATATCAAACAATTTTCCAACTAAATTTATATCTAAAAGGTTTAATTTATTCGCTATGTATTTTATATCGTAAGCAATAATTTCAATTTTTTCATGTTCACATATTTGTTTTAAAAATTTATTGTTTTGTTTATTAGAATCTACAAAGAATGTTTCGCCACTTATCAATCCAATAGAATAACCTAATGGTTTCTCAAACAAATCTGAACTTTTTAAAATATAAATAGAAAATTTCTTATCAATAATAATCTGATCAGTTATGGATTTTAACCGTTCATTGGATTGAACACGCTCATGTTTTATACTTAAATCTCGTTGTTTTTCTTCATTTGAAAAAAGACTAATTTGAGATTTATTTTGATTATTTTGTTTTGATGTATTTAAAACATCAATAGTTTCCGTCTCTTTCTCTTTTGTTAAAACACGCTTTAATAAGTTATTAAATTCTAGCTCTTGAAACAATTCTCTTACCTTAATCTCATTAAAACCTTTTACTTTCATGCTTTCTGTATCATATGAAATTGGAACAGATGTGTTTATCGTAACTAATTTTTTACATAATAAAGCTAAATCTCTAGACGATTCAATTTTTTCCTTTAGTTTACCTTTTATTTGAGACAGATTATTTAACAACCCCTCAACTGAACCAAATTCGTTGATGAATTTTTGAGCTGTTTTTTTTCCCACACCTGGTATTCCTGGTATGTTATCCGCAGAATCTCCCATCATAGCTAAAAAATCTATAACTTGATTTATTTTATGAACTTTAAATTTTTCAAGCACTTCTGAAACACCCCAAATAGAAGTTGCTTCCCATTTTGTTGCTGGTCTATACATAAATATATTATCTGAAACTAATTGAGCAAAATCTTTATCTGAAGTCATCATATAAACTTGAAAACCTTTTTTTTCCTCACTTTTTGCAATTGTTCCAATAATATCATCCGCCTCATAGCCATTTTTTGATAACACTTGTATATTTAAAGACTCGAGTAATTTAAAAATATATGGGAGCGAATCGCTTAAGCCCTCAGGCATTGCTTCTCGATTTGCCTTGTATTGCGGGTATTCATCATGTCTTTCTGTGGGATGTTTTGTGTCAAACACAACGGCTATATGAGATGGCTTTTGCTTTTTTATTACTTCTAACAAAGTATTTGTAAAACCAAAAACTGCAGATGTATTTAAACCTTTACTATTAACCCTTGGATTTTTTATAAAAGCAAAATATGCTCTGTAAATCAAAGCATAACCGTCTAATAAAAATAATTTTTTACCACTATCCACAACAGTAAAAGTACACTTTTATAGTTTTTTTATAATGATAATTTCGTAATTTTATTTATATAATTTGTTAAATGAAAAAAGATTTACTCAAAACCATTAAACCTCCAATAATTTTTGTTTTAATAATTTGGACTGTTAAAATCATAGAATATTATTTTGATCTCAACTTATATAAATTCGGTGTTTTTCCAAGAGAGATTATGGGTTTGCTTGGAATACTATGTGCGCCATTTATTCATAATGATTTTATACACTTAGTAAATAACAGCATCCCAATTTTAGTGTTAGGTAGTCTGTTCATTTTTTTTTATAAAAATTTATCACTTGAAGTTTTTTTGTGGTTATTTTTCATTTCTGGAATTTTGTTGTGGGGAATTGGTAGGCCAAACTATCATATTGGTGCAAGTGGCATTATCTATGCACTTGCAACATTTTTGTTTACCAGCGGAATAATCAAAAAAGACACAAGATTAGCAGCAATTAGTTTAATTATAGCATTTTTATATGGCTCATTGATTTGGGGAGTTTTTCCTGTAAAAGCAAATGTATCTTGGGAGGGGCATTTAAGCGGTCTAATTTCTGGTGTAACAGTTGCAATATTTTATCGAAATGAAGGACCTAAGAGAAAAAAATACAATTGGGAAATTGAAGAAGAATTAGACAATGAAATAAAAATCAATTATATTTTAAAAAATTAATTTTTAATCACTCCGTAGTTTGAAATAAACCAAATTCGCTCATGAAAATAATATAGTATCATTTTCGTAATTACTTCAATTGAAAACATAGAAATAGCTATTGAAGCAGCGCCTTGAGTGGATGAAAACATCAAGTAAAAAACGATAAAAACCAATAAAATTGTATCAACCGCTCCGATTAATCTCCAACTGAACGTTTTTATTATATGCCTATATTTTTGTCTAATGTTGATCCAGGTAATTTTGTACCAAATTCTTTCATGAAAATAATACAAAAATGTTTTAGAAATTAATTCTAATAAAGCAATTAGTGATGCTGCCTTAGATGCTTTAATTTTAACATTTGGATCTATATCAACTTCAAACAGAGGTATATCTCCAATATAAGTTAATAAAAGCCAACTTATAATCCACGTATCTAAAGTGCCAACTATCCTCCAAGAAATTGCCTTAGTTATGTGTCTTCGTCTCTGAACAGTTACTTTAGTGTCCATGATTACAATATTAAAAAAAAAAATTAATATTACATCTTTGGTATTTATCTGCTTTAAACGTATTTTAGCAACTAAATGAAAAACATCAGAAATTTCTGCATAATTGCACATATTGATCACGGTAAATCTACTTTGGCAGATAGGCTTTTAGAGTATACTGGGACAGTAACAGGGCGTGACATAGAGGCGCAGGTGCTTGATGATATGGAGCTAGAAAAGGAAAGAGGCATTACAATTAAAAGTCATGCTATACAGATGGAATATAAGTATAATAGTGAAAACTATATACTGAATTTAATCGATACTCCAGGACATGTAGATTTTTCTTATGAGGTTTCTAGGTCAATTGCTGCTTGCGAAGGTGCTTTATTGATTGTTGACGCTGCTCAAGGTATTCAAGCACAAACTATTTCAAATTTATATCTTGCTTTAGAACATGATTTAGAAATTATTCCTGTTATGAATAAGATCGATTTACCCTCTGCTGAACCTGAAGTAGTAAAAGATCAAATTGTTGATTTAATCGATTGTAACAGATCTGACATACTTTCTGTCAGTGCTAAAACGGGAGAGGGTGTGCCATTAATTTTAGAGGAAATTATAAAAAAAATTGCTCCGCCAAAAGGAGATTCTAAAAGTCCTTTGCAGGCAATGATTTTTGATTCAGTATATAATACATTTAGAGGTATTGAAGCCTACTTTAAGGTCATCAACGGAGAAATTAAAAAAGGAGATGAAGTGAAATTTATGGCAACAGGCATGAAATATAACGCTGATGAAATTGGTGTTTTAAAGTTAAATAAAATGCCTAAAAATTCTATTAAAGCTGGTGAAGTGGGTTATATTATTTCAGGTATTAAAGATGCGAGAGAAGTAAAGGTGGGTGATACCATAACACAAGTTAGTTTTCCTGCTAAAAAAGCTGTTCAAGGATTTGAAGAAGTTAAACCCATGGTTTTTGCAGGTATTTATCCTGTTGACACTGAAGATTTTGAGGAGTTAAGAAGTTCAATGGAAAAACTTCAACTTAACGATGCCTCATTAACATATGAGCCAGAATCATCTGCTGCCTTAGGATTTGGTTTTAGATGTGGTTTTTTAGGAATGTTACATATGGAAATTATTCAGGAAAGACTTGAGAGAGAATTCAACATGACTGTTATAACTACTGTTCCAAATGTATCTTATTATGCATATACAAAAAAAGAAGAGAAGTTAATTATTCACAACCCTTCAGATTATCCTGATCCAAGTACTTTAGATAGCGTACAAGAGCCATTTATTCGTGCTCAAATCATCACAAAATCAGATTTTATTGGTTCTGTTATGACTTTATGTATTGAAAAACGAGGAGAATTGAAAAATCAGGTTTATTTAACTACTGATAGGGTAGAGTTAACTTTTGAAATGCCATTAGGAGAAATTGTTTTCGACTTTTATGATAAATTAAAGTCTGTTTCAAAAGGTTATGCATCTTTTGATTATTATCCAATTGAATATAGAGCATCTAGTTTAGCCAAACTTGATATTCTATTAAATAGTGAGCCTGTTGATGCCTTGTCTGCACTAGTTCATAAATCAAATTCATATACTTTAGGTAAAAAACTATGTTCAAAGTTAAAGGAACTCATTCCAAGGCAACAATTTGATATTGCAATACAGTCTGCAATTGGTTCTAAAATTGTTTCAAGAGAGACAGTAAAGGCTTTAAGAAAAGATGTTACTGCAAAGTGTTACGGCGGTGACATTACTCGAAAAAGAAAACTACTTGAAAAACAAAAAAAAGGAAAGAAAAGAATGCGACAAGTTGGAAATGTCGAAATACCACAAAAAGCTTTCCTGTCTGTCCTACAATTAGATGATTAATATTTAAACATGGGAAGAGCATTTGAATTTAGAAAAGCACGAAAGCTTAAGCGTTGGTCAAAAATGTCCAAAACGTTTACTAGAATTGGAAAAGATATTGTTATAGCAGTTAAAGAAGGTGGAGGAGACCCAGATACAAACTCTAGGTTAAGACAGATTATGCAAAATGCTAAAAATGCTAATATGCCCAAAGAAAATGTTTTGCGGGCTATTAAAAAAGCCAATAGTAAAGATGTTGCAAATTATGATGAAATTAGTTTAGAAGGTTACGCAGCTCATGGAATTGCTGTTTTCATAGATTGCGCAACAAATAATAATAACCGGACAGTAGCTGATGTTAGGTCTTATTTTAGTAAAACTAATGGAGAATTGGGTAAAAATGGTTCTTTAGAATTTATATTTGATAGAAAAGGTGTGTTTACTGTTTTAAAAGAAAACATAAATATAAATTTAGAGGATTTTGAAATGGAGCTTATTGATGGTGGATTAGAAGAGCTTTTTGAAGAAGAAGATATTGTTACAATAATATGTGATTATTTAGATTTTAATAATATGCAACACAAAATAGAAAACTTGAACATTAATATTGAAAAATCTGAACTTCAAAGATTTCCTAATTCAACTAAAGAAATTTCTGTCAATGATGCAAAAGATGTTTTAAAACTGTTAGATTTGCTTGAAGACAATGATGATGTGCAAAATGTATTTCATAATATGCAGATGACTGAAGAAATTTTAAATTTGATTAACTAAAAATGAATGTATTAATATTAGGTAACGGAGGTAGAGAAAACACCTTTGCGTGGAAAATTGCTAAAAGCAGCTCCTGCGGTCAACTGTATATTTGTCCAGGAAATGCTGGAACAAGTCTTATTGGAAAAAACATAAATATTTCTTTAAACAATTTTGATGAAATAAAAACATTTGTATTAAATAAGAATATAGATATGGTAATTGTTGGGCCAGAAGACCCACTTGTAAATGGAATTTATGATTTTTTCAAACAAGATGATTTATTAAAAAAAATATCTGTTATTGGGCCATCAAAAAAAGGAGCCCAGCTTGAAGGAAGTAAAAAATTTGCAAAAGAGTTTATGCTTCGTAATTCTATACCAACAGCAAAATACAAGTCATTTGATAAAAGTAATTTGTCTGATGGTTTTAAATTTTTAGAATCACTAGAAGGTCCTTACGTTCTTAAGGCTGATGGACTAGCTGGTGGAAAAGGAGTAGTCATTATTAATGATGTTGAAGAAGCGAAAAAAGAATTGTCTTCAATGATTTTAGATGGTAAATTTGGTTATGCTTCAAGTACGGTTGTCATTGAAGAATTTTTAGATGGTATTGAAATGTCTGTGTTTATATTAACAGATGGAGACTCATACAAAATTCTTCCATCAGCTAAAGACTACAAGCGAATTGGTGAAAATAATACTGGTCTAAATACTGGAGGAATGGGCGCCATATCTCCTGTTCCTTTTCTAGACAGATTTTATCTTGAAAAGATTGAAAATGAAATAATAAAACCCACTATTTCAGGCTTAAAAAAAGAGGGTATTGAATATGTTGGCTTTATATTTTTTGGACTTATAAACGTTAAAGGTGAACCAAAAGTAATTGAATACAATGTCCGTATGGGTGATCCTGAAACAGAAGTTGTCATTCCAAGAATAAAATCTGATTTACTTAATTTGCTTAAAGGAATTAAAGATGGAACCTTTAGTGAAAAAGACTTAAATGTCAATGGTGAGGTTGCTGCCACAGTTATGTTAACATCAAGCGGATATCCAGAAAAATATTCTACTGGTTATGAGATTTCAGGTTTAGAAGATGTTGATTGTAGTATAGTTTTTCATGCTGGAACAAAAATTGAAAATGATAAACTAATTACCAGTGGAGGAAGGGTAATGTCCATTACGTCGTTTGGGGAAACAATAGAGGGGGCGCTAAAAAATTCTTATGAATCGGTTAGCAAAATTAATTTTAAAGGCAAGTATTACAGAAATGATATTGGTTTCGATTTATGACGATGCATGCTCCTCATTATTTTTTCTATGCTTTAACATTTGTAACGTCCAAACTACCAAAAAAACAAAAATAATTAATATATATAAATAGTTAACCGAGTTTCCTAGCATCTCAATATATTTAAAAATAAATTGAAAAAAATCAGCTATAGCGTACCAAATCTTATCCATTTTTTTTTTATTTACAGACACAAAACTAAATAATTATTTTCAAATAGTAATGCTACTTCGCAATCTAATAAACCCCAAACCTTATATTATTGTTTTTTTTATTATGATTTGGTGTTTGATAATGTTTGCTCCTTTAGCTTACAGTTCATTCGAAAGTGTCTTCAAACACGAATGGTTATCGCCCTTTTTTATATGTATATTAAGCTTGCTTTTACCTGCTTTTCATGCCATAGGGCTTAACAACTTAGTTTGTGAAAAAAATATAATTAAAAAAAACAATTTAATTACTGGATTTGTGTATCTATTTTTTTGTGTTCCTTTTTATAATTGCATTAATGAATGGTTTGTTTCATTTTTTTTATTGTTCTATTTAAAATATCTTTTTGATTGTTATCAAAAAGATGATCCTTTTAGGCAAATTTTTAACTCGGGTTTAATTATTGGTTTATTAACTCTACTATATCCTAATGTACTTGTTTTTTCATTTATGATAATTGTAACTTGTTTGAATTTTGGCAATATCTCGTTGCGGATAATATTATCTTATTTAATTGGAATGCTTGTGCCGATGATTTTTTTTATTTGCTATCTAATAATGTTTGGATATGATTTTCCCCCTTATAAAATTAACTTTTCATATGATCTAAAGTTACCTGTCTTAAATAAACATGAGCTTTTAAAAATTTTTTGGATATCCATTGTTTTTCTTATTTGTTTATTGTCTATTTACGAACTTTATAAGTGGCTATATAAAAAAAGCTTGCAATCAAGGAAAAGTTTCATAATTATATTTTTTTATTTGATACTAACTTTTATATTATTTCTCGAGTCATTTAAATTTAGTTACTTCATTATTGCCCCATTAAGCATAATAGTTGGTAATTATTTTACGTATACAAAAAAACGCCCCTTAGCAAATATTTTATTTTTCATGTTTTTAGTAACTTCTATTTTTTACAGAGTTTCTATTGTTTTTTAATGTACATTTGTAAAAAATTTATATGAAATTTGGTGTTGTAATATTTCCAGGTTCAAATTGTGACATGGACATGATACATGTAATAAAAAACGTATTACATAAAGAGGTTGTTAAACTTTGGCACAAAAACACAGACTTACAAGAAGTTGACTGTGTTATCCTTCCCGGTGGATTTTCCTATGGAGATTATTTGCGATCAGGAGCAATAGCACAATTTTCTCCAATTATGAAAGAGATTATTGGTTTTGCAAAAGCAGGTGGCCTAGTTATTGGTATTTGTAATGGGTTTCAAATTTTAACAGAATGTGGTCTCCTTCCTGGGGCCTTACTTCATAACAATTCTCATAAATTTATTTGCAAAAATGTTTATTTAAAAACAATTTCGGACAAATCTATAATAACAAGTCTTTCTGAAAAATCAGTGTTGAAAGTTCCAATCGCTCATGCAGAAGGGAGGTTTTATGCTGATGATGAAACAATTAATAATTTAATTAAAAATGACCAAATAATTTTTAAGTATTGCGATAAGGATGGAAATGTGAATGATAAATTTAATCCAAACGGATCTCTACTTAACATTGCTGGAATTTGTAATTTAGAACGTAACGTTTTTGGCATGATGCCACACCCGGAAAGAGCAGCTGACACTGATTTATTTAATGAAGATGGAAAATTTTTATTTGATAGTCTTATAAACAATTTTAAAAACTAACTAAACATACGTACATCTAGTTTTTTAAATTAGACCCACTTAATCATATATGTTATAAAAAGTGCATTAATACGTATTTTTTTAATAACTCTGTAAAATTCGTTTTGTTTTTTTTTTAACAATTTAAGTTAATAAATATTTTGGTTTTTTTCGCGCTCAAAATTGGACTTTTAAATTATAAATTAAATATTTGTGCTGTTGTTTATCAATATTCCATTTTACTAAATATACCTATGCTGTTGATGTAAATGAATTTAGTAAACTGGGCATCAATTTTTATAAAACGTATTTTATTATTAGCAATAAATTGTTAATAAAGAATCGAGACGCGTTGTTTATAAATCTTGTTAAGTTGTAAATTTAATTTTTGAAAATTTAAATACTATTATGCAAATCAAAGAAATTTTTAAGCGCAATCATACCAAAATGCCTTTTCAAACTGAAAAGATTACAGAGGCTGTTTTAAAAGCAATGCTATCAGTTAAAAATGGATCGCCTAAAGATGCAGAAGAAATTGCAAACAAAGTTTGCTTTAATTTGAATGAGAGAAGGGCTAGTATCCCGAACTATGTTCCAAATGTTGAAGAGATTCAAGACTTAGTTGAACAAACTTTAATGAAAAGTGAGTTTTTAGATGTTGCAAAAGCATATATACTTTATAGAAATATTCAAACGAAAAAAAGACAAAGAAATATTTTTGAAAGAAGAATTACTCTCAAACCATTTGAATATCCAGAACTCTATGAATATGTTCCCGCTATTAGACATTCTTATTGGATTCATACAGAATTTAACTTTACAAGCGATGTTCAAGATTTTAAAACACATTTAACAGAGGTTGAAAGAAATGCAATTAAAAATGCCATGCTAGCAATTTCTCAAATTGAAGTTGCCGTAAAAAGTTTTTGGGGAGACATTTATCACAAAATCCCTAAACCAGAAGTTGGTGCTGTTGGCTCAACTTTTGCTGAAAGCGAAGTTAGGCATACAGATGCATATTCACACTTGCTTGAAATATTGGGGCTAAATGCCGAGTTTAAAAACTTGAAAAAGAACCCTGTGATAATGAAAAGGGTTCGCTATTTAGATGCGGCACTTGTTAGTTCAAAAAGTGAAAACGACAAAGAATACACGGAAGCAATATTGTTGTTCTCATTATTTATTGAGCACGTATCTTTGTTTTCACAGTTTTTAATAATAATGGCCTTCAATAAACATAAAAATATGCTTAAAGGTATATCTAATGTTGTTGAGGCTACATCAAAAGAAGAACAAATTCATGGTGATTTTGGTATTGATTTAATTAAAATAATTAGACAAGAAAATCCTGAATGGTTTGACGTTAAATACGAATTTAAGGTGCAAAACATGTGCAAGACCGCATACGAAGCTGAAAGTGCAATTATAGATTGGATTTTTGAAAAAGGAGAGGTTGATTTCTTGCCAAAAAATCAAATTAAAGAATTTATAAAAGATAGATTTAACAGATCATTGTCAAGTATTGGGGTGAAAGAAGTGTTTGAAACAGACTCCAATATATTAAATAAAACTGAGTGGTTTAATGATGAAATTATAGGAACCAAACATGTTGATTTTTTTGTTAAAAGATCTATTAATTATAGTAAAAAAACTCAAAGTATAACCGCTCAAGACTTATTTTAAGACATGCAAAACACTAAAACAGATTTAGCAAATAATCAATCTTTGGAAGACAAAAAAAATTCAGAATATGAGTATCTACTTGATGCAAGAGCAAAAGCGGTAAACGCAAAAAAAGAAAATAATGGCTTTGGCTGGTTAACTGAACATAGTAGAAATTTTTTAGCAGCAGGTTATGTTGCAGAAGGTGTTAAAGCAGAAGAAAGAATTAGAGAGATTTCCAACAGAGCCGAAGAAATATTAAAGCTACCTGGATTTAGTGATAAGTTTTTTAACTATATGGACAAAGGCTATTACTCCCTTTCATCGCCTGTATGGTCAAATTTTGGAAAAAAGAGAGGGCTTCCTATCAGTTGTTTCGGGTCAAATATTGCCGACGATATGGGCAATATTTTATACACTCAATCAGAAGTAGGTATGATGTCAAAACTTGGTGGAGGAACATCTGGGTATTTTGGTAATATTCGACATCGAGGCGCAAGCGTTAAAGACAATGGTGAGGCATCCGGTTCGGTACACATTATGCAATTATTTGAAACTATGGTTGATGTGGTTAGTCAGGGGTCTGTTCGTCGAGGTCGTTTTTCTCCTTATTTACCAGTTGAACACCCAGATATTTTAGAGTTTCTTGATATTGGAACTGAAGGAAATCCGATACAAGAACTTACTCATGGTGTTTC
>MDSV01042991.1_pt1 | contig 19039 bp, 28 predicted proteins | sample 810851 | NCBI WGS metagenome assembly MDSV01 (sample SAMN05326640, study PRJNA326480) | marine metagenome | isolation source: seawater | place: Atlantic Ocean: North East | collected 2012 | reverse complement strand
TCGTCTAGCTCGACCCACATATCCTCAACGAGACCTTGCCCCCGCGTGCGGATGAAAGCAGTGACCAGTTTTGCGTTACCAGCTTCGGCAGAAGTGCCTCCTGTGAGCATCTCCAGGGCATCCTCTGTGTACTCGCTAAGCAGTTCCATCTCAGAAAGCTCCGCACCGCCTTGGAGGGCCTCAAAGGCTTCTTCTAGAGAGATGTTGCGATCAGAGGCAATGCGCTTTGCAAGCTGCACGGCCCGAATAGTCGCCTGGCTTTGCGTGCGAGAAATTTCTTCCTGCTGGATCGACTCAGCCACCAGCCAACTGCCATGCTTACGCAAGCGCAGAGATGGTAGCAGCTCGAAATACTCGGCCTCTTCGGACTGAAGCAGGAAGCTGTATTTACTCATCTTTCAAAACAGTAAGGTCGACGTTGAATGCTTTGACTCGACTACCTCTGGCGAATGTTCCTTCGGGCAGCTCGATGACAAAAGAGTTGTTTTCGTCCGCAATTCTACACTTGTTTTCCTCTTTGGAAATAGTACAGAGAATGCCCGCCGTCAAAACACTTCCTTTTTTTACAGCGTTAATCACATGCACCCGGCTGTCTTCGCTTTTCAAGTAAGTAAAAGTCTTCATCGACCCATCTTAAGGGTGATGCTTTCTTCCAATCTTTTATGGGGATTGCTTCCATAAAACAAGTAAGGAACAGCTATCTCGTCCGTCCATGGCCTTGGGGCTCGGCTGTAAGGGCCTTCTCCTTCATGAACAAACCAGGCATATTCGTCGCCACTTTGGTTCTTGGCATTCCAATGCCAAGAGGCTTCGATCTTGGTCGCAGTCCTCTTGACAGTAAAGCTGCGCTTGCCACTTTCGTACAATTTGCCAAGATCGTAGATATCACGAGGATTGCCAGCAGTATCTCCGCTTTTACGTTTGGTCGATGGAGGTGGATACTGCCATCTGTTCCTGTCAAGAAACTGCTCGTCCATGTAGTCGCCGTTCACATCATCCCTCACCCATTGCTCAAACACGTCTGCCAACTGACGGACCAAGTCGTCTTGGTTGTGAAAAGACGCGCCAGTAATCAATAAGGACATTTAGTTTGCCCTCAAATACTGAGTTTTGATCTCAAGGTCAGGAACTATGATTCGTGCGTATTGATACTCTCGATCGCTGGAAGGAAACCCAGTGAGAGTCGCGTCAGGATAATGGCGAAGCAGGCGATTGATTGCTTTGTCCATCTCCTCTCCGCTAGGGCTGTAGTGAGACAACACAATTTCCCACGACATTCTCATCTCTACATGTGCCAGCAAAGGCCGAGAACGTCTCAAAGGGTATTGCTTGATTGCCGCCTCCAATCCAGACACTTTCCACGACTTCGGCACGCCATACTTGCCATCAACATAAACAGCAGGAATAATCGTTCCATTTGGAAGAGTGTAAGACCCCAAGAGATCCGCCAACAGTGACTCGACGCAGTCTCTAACTTGCTTGATATTCATATCAATAAAATAGCCCCCTTGCGGGGGCTTGGCAGAGTCGGAAGGTTATATAGATCAGGTCTCGTGGTCGTCGCCCTGGTCGGTGGGCCTTGGATCAGTGGTGCTGGTAGCAGTGAACTTGCCAATGGCAATTTCTCCACGGCTTGCCAAATCAAAGGTCACTTCAACCAAGTTGTCGGCCGGATAGCTCTCCTGATAGTTCGACACAGTGGCGCAGAAAAGAACTGTGTCAAAGACCAAGCCGCCAAGATTTTTGAAGATTTGAACGTAAACTTCGTGGTCTTGGAATTGGCGACTCTTAGTGATCGCCTCCATGCTTTCAGAGAATGCGTCACTCTGCAGGGCGCTATCGAAGTCCCTTTGAAGGTAAGACGTGATTGAAGCGTTGATGCGTCTGGTAGTCTTTACGCTGTCGGCAAACCCGCCGCCGCCAAGGACGTAATACTCTTGTTCGCCGTCATTGTATGCGATAGAAGCATTCGTGACGCCGCCCAAAAAGTACATGTTGGATGGCACGTTGGTGGTAGGCAGCGTCAGGACGCCGGCATCGCTAACGGAGCCAGCAATTTCGACGCGCTTACCAGCGCCCAGGGAACCCACCTTGATGATGGTATCCTGGCTCTTGATAATTTGAGATGGATGTTGTAGTGCAGACATTGAAACAATGCAAGGGGATCTAGATCAACGATTCAGGACACTTCCTGCTCCCACAACTCTAAAGTAGCCGTGAATAGGAGTGCCGAGGAATTGCCGATAATGTTCAGTCATCGCTGTTGTAGGAAGTAACTCAAAACGACCTTCTTGTGATTCGATGGTCGCTGCAGCAATATCACCTGCGGTTACTCCCGATAATGCAAGCGGACTGACAAGACGGCCCTTCATGTAGATGGCACTCTCGTCAGCCCCAATTCGCTGCTCGTATTGAGGATCCCTGCTTTGCTTCAAAGTGGCATAGTAAGTAACGTCGGATGTGGTCTCAACGTAATTACCAGTAGCCGAATCAACCGCATAACCCCCAGCCACGGGAAACACCAATGTGGCATTTGCAAGTGGGGGAGCTGGGTTGGTCATTAAACTACAAAGCCGATAATTGAAGCGTCAGAGGCCGAATCAGACAGGCGCTTAAACTCTTGGCCATACAATGTGGCGTCAAGTCCTTTGCCATAAACCTTGCCATCAGTTGCCCCAATCATTACGCCCATTTGAGCGAGTTGAATTGAAACAATGTGAGCAGCAAGTAAGCGAACTGCGCGATCGGCCTGAGTTCCAAAAATGTCACTCGACACGTCAGCAGTAGCGCTTTCGATGGCCCCGTTCACAATTTCCGAAGGATGTGGTGTGAACTCAGGGAAGCGTTCCAGAAATCCCGAATAAGTGACAGTCATGCGTTTCCTTTACGGATGGCTTCGAGACGACGGCCGATAGCGTTACGAACCCTGACTCGACCTTCAATCTTCTTCCAAGAACCAAGCTTGTCTTCGTCGTGAAGTAGCTCAATTGCCTGAATTGCCTGACTAAGCGGAAGCTGAGAAAGACTTTCGATGTTTTGAGGAATGGTTTCAACTTCCACCCTCTCTTTCATCTCTTCAATGGCACCAATGGAAAGAAGAGCTTTGACCGTAGGATTCGCCTTTGCTACCTCCCATTGTTCATCAGGAATTTCCTGATTTAGGCCAGGAGCAAGACTAATCAAACCCTTGTCGGTGATAATTCCGAAACCTGCCTCACGAGGCGGGTTCTCAAGTTCAGGGCGGTAAGCGATCAGCATGTTGATAATTATTCAGCAAGCAAAGCTTAACCGCCCTTATCTTGATTAGCTCAAGGAGCCTGCACGTACTTGACAGACTTCGGATAGTAAATCGCAGTACCACCCACGCGAGCGTGTGCGGGAACGATGAACTCAAGTCCGCGCTGTTGGGGCGGGAACAGTTCCAGAGGCTGGGGGATGTGCAGTTGAACTTTCTGGGGGTCACGCTTGTAGACCACCATGCGGTTCTTAGCCAGGCTGCTGTTAGCAGCAGCAAGCTGGTTGATGGGCTCCACGTTGCGGATGAAGGGGTTGGTCCGCAGGAAGTACTCAAGAACAGTCACATCGGAGCTGTCAGAGTTACGGGTGGTGGAGACGGTGTTGTAATCCTCGTAGGGCATGAGGATCGTGTCAGGTTGCTCCTTCATGTTGGAGCCACTGATGATTGCGGTGACACCCTGGTTCAGGATCTCAAGCATTTCAGCAGCGGTCACGCCGGAGGTGGAGAACCACTTGTTGCCGCTGATCACGTCAACAGTTGCATTGTTGAAGAAACCGCTGAGAGCAACGGAACCTTCGCCGAACATGGCAACGCTTTCAACCTTCTCTTCGTAGGCACGACGCACTGCAGATGCGCGACGTTGCTCAAGAGAAAGGTTGGCCATCTGAGCAGCACGCAGCTCTTGCACGGTGTAGCCGAAGGAACCACCGAAGGAGCGGATGTTGATGCTCTTTTCGGTTTGGCTCACATCAGCACGCGGCAGATCGTCGGCGGCATCAGAGATGAGTTTGAAGTCACCAGTTGCATCCATGATGCGGTAGGTGAAAGTCTGCGCTCCAGGACCGGCTTCTGCAGTCACGGGCAGGATTGTCGGATACTTGATATCCGCATATTCGACCTCAAAAATTTGAGGACGGATGTATTCAAGCTGGCGATCAAGGAAGAGACCAGCATCATCAAGACGAAATTCGCTCATTGGGGCCTCCTATCAAGTGTCAGCGGTGAGGGAAAGGTCGGGGCCATTGATCTCCAGCAGGGCAATGCCAGCAGCAGAGGTCTTAGACACCCAACGGGCACCAGCCAGGACGGCAGTCTTGTTTTGGACAGCAGTCTTGCCGAAACGGCCAGGGCGGGCACCGGAAAGAGTTGAGTTGTGATCGGCGTGGAACACACGCACCGCAGAAGTCAGGTCGACAGCTTCAGCGCAATACACAGCAACAACACCTTTGCTCAAGACGTTCATAACTTGATCGTCTTTCACGCCGGGGCGGGAGTTGGCGTCAGTAGCGGTCTCATCCACATAGGTGAGAGCATTGATACCAACAACAGTGTTGTTAGCAGCAGCGATGGTCGTAGCAGAATTGCCAACAGAACCAGAAGCATTCACAACGACGAGGTTGCCATAAGCAACAACGGCGCCGGTCTCGTTAACAAAAGTGGAAACGCTGTTATCAGCGATATCAGCAAACTGGCCCTCAAGAGCGGCAGTCAGTTCCAGGGCGTAGCTGGACTGAACGCCACCAGCAGAACCAGCGCTAGTGGTGAAAGTAACGGCCATGGATTACTTAGCCTCCTTAGAAATGGACAGGGGGGACTTCCAAGCGTTCTGCAGCTTCTCCATGTAGGCAGAAGGAGCAGAAGCCGGGGATGCGATGGATGCAACAGCCTCACGAAGCTCCTCAGTGGAGTCGCTGCGCTTTGCGTCTTCGGCGATGGTGTCGAACATGGCTTGCACGTAATCGTCGGAACGATCAGTGAGGTCCACGGAATCACCGCGGACAGCCTTAATTGCGTCGACCATCACGTCGCGGTCAGACTTGCCGGTGAATGCATACTCTGCATCCAGGGCAACGCGAGCTTTTTCCACCAGGGCCACGCGATCAGCAACAAGGCTGTCAACGTCAACACGCTTGGCTTCTTCCAGCTCAGCTTTGAGAGAGTCGATCTGCTCAGTCAGGGCATCGGCACGGCCATCCAGAGAATCTTCTTTCTCTTTCATGCCATCCTTCATTTCGGCCATCTTGGCCTTCATGTCCTTTGCCTCTTGCATGAGAGCATCGTACTTTTTCTGCATGTCCTCGTAGGACATCTTGGCGTCCTCGCGTTCTTTGGTGATCGCCAGAGCAACGCTCTCGCTCACCTCAAACTCGGCGCCGTCAAACACGACTTTTGCCGTCATTGTGTGAGACTCCTCAGTAAGGATTAAAGATGGATCGGCAGCATCTTGGCGATCAAGGTGCAACCTCACTTGCGGGCCGGCTCGGCCCCGACGAACGATAGCGACGTGGTTGCCGGAAATCGCTTTCTGGATACCGTCATAATGTTCGCCACTATCTGTAACGCCAGGCGTCGGGTCGTATTCGACTCGATAGCCGGCGCTCACTTCGCGAACATCGCCTTTCATCACCTTGTCAATGACCTGCTGGTCCGTCACAGTCATGACCGCACGGACAAATCCGTCGTCATAAACAACTTCAGTGCCAGTAAATCCGACAGAGTGCTTCTTGGTGTTCTCGCTGTCCAAAAGGACAGGAGGATGTTCCATAGTGATAGCTTTGCCCGCAAACGAGGCAAGGCTTTCAGGAGATGAAACCTCCGATTCAGGGCGATACTCAGCTCGCAATGAACCATCAGCATCGGTGTAATGCTGAATACCTGTACGCGCTATCGATGCCCACACTCGAAGGTAACCTTCGGGCGTGAGTTCGTATTTCTCAATAGGAGAAAAGTCGTACCTGCAGGATGTAGCTTCCATACATACACTTTAGAAGTGCTCTTATCATCCTATATTACTTTTAATGCTATTTCGCATGCTTTTCTTGTGAAACATCGGAAATTCACTGCTCCGAGGGTCACATACGGGGAGGCCCGCGAGTTAATAGGGGAAAGAATGCGAGAAGCTCGACGAAACTGCGGACTATCTCAAGCAGACATCGCTACTCATCTTTTCTGCGACCAGGCAACAATCTCACGCATGGAGCAAGGCAAGATTGCTCCAGATGTTGCTCAAATAAGAGTGCTGAGTAGCGTGTTCGGACTTAGCGTGTTATGGCTAATGGGCTATCCAAGTTTTGTCGTCCATGCGACTTCAGCACGTTATGAATGAAAACGACATAGAAGTTGGGATAGAAACAACGCTTGAGGGCCTGCGTTTCTTGTACAAGACTGTCTGCAAGGCGTACAAAGACTGGCCAGGGGGTGACCCGCGTGAACAAGAACAGCTTCAGGGCTGTCGAGACGCTCTCTATGTCATCTTGATGGAGACTCTTCTCGAAAACGACTTGGTTTAGTCCTCTTCGTCTTCCTCGTCGTGGATAGAAGCAAGCGCATCTTCGATGCCTTCCATGACATACGCTTTTGCCATAGCCACTGCCTCAAACGTCAGGAACTTAGTCGGCTCAAACATTTCGTCTGGCTTTTCGTAGTGACTCAGAACGTATTCGTGAGTCTCTTCAAGGCGACCATTCTTGAAAACGTGCTTATGCACGTACTGCCATTCCGAAGTATTGCGATGCGCGTTCCTTGAAAGGATTTGACAAGCTTCAAGAACACTGACGCCTTCTTCCTCTCTCACCTTGATTCCATCCATCATTGTTCCTGGCGCTTTTCAAGCATCTTAAGTGTTTTGCGAGCCCAAGACCTTCCAGGATCTCCTCCCCACAAAAGCCATGCAATAAAGCCAGCGTCATCTTCTCCGCCGCTTTTGTTCTTCTCGTGCCGTGAGAAAAATGCAGACATACGACGCAAGGTTGCAGCGCTGACTTTCTTGCCATTAGCAAGATTAGACGCCCTAACAACGCCACTACCAATACCTTGCTTCCCAGCTTCCTGGCTGGTCAAACCGCCTTTCTTGTGTTTTTTACGCAGCTCTAGGCCGCGGCGTGCCGCCGCTTGTACAGCTTTAGGAGGGACGAAGCCTTCAGCGTCGTCCCTCAGGTCTTTTTTTTCTTGTTCTTCTTAAGGGTGGACAAGTAGCCACGGCAGCGCTTCTCACCAGGCCCCATCATCTCATCGAGATAACCGGCAACATAGGCGTCACTTTTGCCCTTGGAGGCAGCTCCTGCCTCCTTCATTGCAATTGCCATTGCTTGACGTGGATCTTTGACGATCTCGCCAGAACCGCTTTTCAAGGTGCCAGCTTCAAACTCGCCCATCACCTTGCGGATTTTTTCCTTACGACTCATAGCAATAACAACTCACTTCTTCAAGTTTACTGGGGCTCGACCAGCAAACAGTCAAAGGATTTAGAGGCCCAAAACAAGCCAAGATCAAAACCAGTGTGCTCATAAAGCACACGGAATCCTTGCTCCTTCAAAAACTCCGCCAACTTCACTATTGACAAACGTCCTTTGAAATCTTGCAGGAACTCAGGGGTGTCTTCGTCAAACAAAATCTTACCCATACCAACAGTGCCCACTGCATTGTGAAACTCACCAAAAATCGTCTCAATTTGGTCAAGCTTGGTGCATGTGTACAAAGCAGGAAACTCCGCTCCTTCGGCGTCAATCTTGATGACGTTGGCGTCCCACTTGTCAATTGCATCGTCCAGCGACATTGACGGCACTACTTCTCCAAGACCAGTGACGCTGCAGCCTCCTCCTGAGTTCACCGGGTTATCACAAGCTTCAAACCTCACTTCGACTGGCTTGTCGCTACGAGCGATTGCGAGGCGATGGGTCTCAGAATTTTCAAAGCCCATCAAGTTCTGAAAAAGCAGGTCATAGTTCTCTTGATTTGGCTCAAAAGAAACCACATGATCCACATTTCTAGAAATCGCTTTTAATGCGAACGACCCGATGTGCCCTCCAATATCAAGAACACGCTTGCCCTTCAAGCTGGCAATCTCGTACTCGTTTTGCTCGTACACATGATTAAAAATCGAAGCGTCGAACGTGCCGTGACGGAATTTAAAATCGGACATGTTCAAGCCTCTTTGATTTTGCGTTTTGAACCATAGTTAACTGGAGCCTCCAAGGTGCGATCAATCACCTGGAGAAAAGCATCTCCAATTACTTCCCATGTATAGAAGCTCTGTTGCGTCATGTCAAAGCACCAGTCAGCTACTTTCTGCAAATCATCACGATGCTCGTAATAGTGAGTCAAGATGTCAGCCATATGACCAGGAGAAGGTACGCCGCGATCTAAACCGTAATTGCGATCTACTTCCCAGCTCTCGATGTCAATCCTGGGAATGCCAAAGAAGATCTCCTGCAATGACGTGTGGTCTGGAACCACTTGAGCCGTGCCAGTGGCTGCATGCTCAAAGTTGACCAAGCCCCAGCCCTCTCCAATACACGTATTCACTCCAACGTCAGCAGCGTTGTAGACAAGGTTCAACCGCTCAGCAGGCAGGCACTTCGCCACTTCAAAGTCATCGCTAGTCAGTAAAATCTTGCCGGTAGGATCGTAATCATGATCACGGGCAATCCTGTTAAACAACGGGATAATGTCCCACCCTTGATCCTTGAGTCCCATATGAAGCCACAAGATCGCATCTGGAGCATTTTTCGCAAACTGAATGAACCCTTTAAGCGTCAAGTCGATACGCTTTCGCGGTTGGTTCCTGTTGCCATTGAAAACGATGAACTTGTCGAGTTCAAGGCCAAGTTGCTTGCGGGCTTCGGTTTGGTCAGTTTTGAAGAACGTCGAACGGTCGACCCCGTGCGGGAGCACATCGCAAGGAAGGTCACAACCCGCTTTCCGAACTTCTTTTAGTCCAAATTGCGTATAGGTGCCCATGCCATCCCATTCTTTCGCATGGTTGAACACATCGTCAAAAAAGCCATAGCTGTCAGTTGGGAAGTATCCATACCACTTGAACTCAAGACGTGACTTCAACGGCTTTGCCTTTTCCCAAAGGTTGTTGATAATCCAAATGTCGTTCACGACAAGCACCATGTCTGGAGTTTCTTTTTCCAGAATTTCTGCGATTCGGTGCGTGCCAAACGGATCCGATCCTCCCAGCATTGCCGGATAGATCTTGTAGGGGAGATCATGAGGATCTCCCCAGTAGTTGACAGCCATCACAACAACTTCATGCTGCTGGGCAATGACTGGCAACAACCCTTCTGCAACACGCCCAAAGCCAGTTTGGACGGCACAGTCCCCGCAGTACAGAATTTTTGCCATTAAGACGCCTAAATCAGCGTCATCTTAGATATGAAAATCAAACGGTCACGTTGATTCCTGCTCCTCTTTTGTATTCGATAGAGCACTTGCAATTGGCCTGGCAAGCACAACGCTGAGCAGGCAAGGGCAAGCTTCCAATAGGCCTAAGGCCCATTGCTGCATACCTCAAGCAATCGTCACAATGAGCTGCTTGCGAATCCAGCACTCTTCGCATCATCGAGTATCCCTGCTGCTGCTGCCGAATCGCGGAACCCTGCCAGTAGCTGCTACGCACAGACTCAGCATATAGCTGGACACGAGCAAGAGCCATGGGAGCAGAAACGCGGCCAGCCATAATATCGCCAGCAAAACGTTGGAGATAATTGTATTCAGCACGAAGCTTTTGACCAATGACGCCATACTCTCTAGCGCCCATACCAGATCGACCACCACGACCCAACACAGTCGCCTGAATGTGCGAAAGCTTAAGCGCTTCTCGAACACTGCCTTGCCATTGATCCAAAGTGATGTTTCCATCAATCAACATCCGAGTGATTCGATTTAATTCCTTGCCAAGTGATTTGACACGCCCGTCAACCAATGTTTGAACGGCTTTTTGGCTCATGAATTGACCGTTAGGGCGCCTGTAGCGCCCTGACAGCGGGTCGTAACTCCAGTCCGCGTCCATCCGCGGCCAAGGGTCACTAAGAGGGCTCAGCATCGTCAGCCTCCAAGATATCTTTAAATCGATCAGGAGCTTCAGTCTTCCAGTTATTAAGCGCCTCGTTTAAATCCTCTTCTGTAATAAGGGAAGCTTCGTCAATGTCAGCCAGAATCAAACCTTCAGCCTTGAGAGGCTCAATGGCATCTTCCTTTTTGGCAAGGACTTCCTTATGAACCTTTTCAAACACCTCATGCGTCGAACAGGGCATGTACACGGGACCATCGTCTGTTTGATGGACGTGGTGTCCGTTGCAGCCCAGCTTCTTTGCATCCAGCTCCGCCTCTTTTGCGGTTTTGTGAGCATGAGCTGCAGGGTCTTTTGCGTCAACCTTGCTGCTGACCATCTTGGCTTTGCCCTTGCGATTAGCGTCGGGATCTTTGCGGCGCTTTCTGGCGACTAGCGTTTGACGCTCTTCTTTTGACAAGGATTGTGCCTTTGCCTTCGGCAGGCACTTAGGCTTTCCCTCCTTCTCTCCGCGACCTCCGCAAGGTCCAAGAATTTCACCGTTGGCGCCAATTCGCACCCACTTCTCCTTGAACCACTTGCCAAGATCATCAGAAGTAACTTCGCCGCTGTCATTCTTGAAAGCGCCGGAAAGAGAGCCATGCTTGCGCTTGTACATCTCCTTGTAGCGCTGCACTACATAGCCGCTGGCGTAAGCACTTGGCCACACTTTGAACTTCGCCTTAGCCGCAGACACTGCTCTGGAATGCAGACCCTTGTCCGTAAACTTCACATCTCCACGAACGTGCTCCAGATCTCCGGGTAGGTGGAGGCCCGCTTGTCCCTGATCCGCCACCTCCTGGCTATCTGTTGCGTTCCGCGTGCCTTCAATAGGGAGTGATCCATTGGCCTGATCAAGAGGGTCACGGCCACCAGCAGGAACATCACCCTCTTCAGCCTTCTGGGGCAGTTCACGCTCTATAGACGGATCAATCGTTGTCTCAATACTGTATTCAGACTTGCCAAAGCGAGAGTCGGCAACCTCCTGTGGTGTCAGGACACCCACTTGAATGTATCGAGCATCAACAGCAGCAACGCGAGCGCGAACATCTGCAAGCTCCCTCTCATTCATCTCAAACAACGGCTTAAATCCAATACGCCAGTTGTCGGGCTGCTCACCCTCAATGGGGCCAGTGCGACTCGCCATCACGTAGCGCATCAGTTTCATCAAAGGCTTGCGGAAGTTTTGTTCCTGGTAGTGGTGACAAGTCTTGGCAAAGTCTCGCTCTTCGCTACGACCAGTCGCACCAAGGCCAGACGGAGATTGACCAAACAGCAGCGTGTGAGGAATGCCAGAAGCTGCGATCACGTCAATACGCAGTTTCTCCAGAATCTCTGCAACACCTCCAAACTGACGCCCAACAAAAGAGAGTTCCTCTTTTTCCGCATCAATCGCGTAGCCGCGATAGATACTCTTGCTCATATCGTTAAGTTCAAGGCGGTTCCGTACCTGGGATTCCTTGCCCGCAGACAGCATTGAGGAGAGACCTCTCACCTTGTGAACGAACACGTCGAACTCGGTGAGGAGGGTCGCCATGGAAGAGGTGCCCGTGTAGTAATGCTTGAAGCTTTCGTACACGCTCTGCAGCACGCTCATGCCCCAGCCGTAGTTCTTCTGACGAACGCGATAAGGAAGCCAGATGCCGTCGAAACGCAGAATGCGATCCTTGTGAATACGAATGAGATTGGGCTGTTGGATCAGATCGCCTGAGATGATCTGATAATGCGTCGGCTTGGAATAGTCATAAAGACTTTCCTCGTCAATCACTGGAGCAATCTGGTGACGATCAAGCACCTCCATGCCTTCAACGGCACGAATGCTGTTCACGTCAACAGGCTGATCAGCGCGACGACCGTCGTCGATGTACAGAACAATGGCGCTACCGCCATAAAGACGAGAAGTTTTTGCTGCATGGTTGAAATTGTGCAGGATTTCAAGATCTTCAATGGCTTGCTCCACACCTGACAAGGTCTGAGCATTCACACCTTCCCCACCAAAAAGGATCTCAAAACCCTCCCTGGTGGCCTCGTCTGCGACAAGGTCCACAACACGACGCATTAGCCAATGCACGTAAAGACCCTCAAGGTCTTCCTTTGGCATGAATGCAATCGCATCCACCTTGGTTTTTGTCGTCTTGTCACGGGCAGTTCCCATGCCAGTAAAGACGTTTTGCAGGCCATCTGCCCGCATCCCGTTTTCACCGTTATGGCCAAGATCGACCATGTCGGACCCAGTAATGTCAGCCATTTAAAGCTCTTTTTTGCCCGCACATTGCGGCAGTTATCACTATTCTATGAGCACAGTCTGTGACCCAGTAGTCACACCTTGTGTCGATGCAAACGTCTTACTTCCCCAAGGCCATTCGCTCGTTCCTGACCGATGGCCAAAAAGACAGAATTAGAGAAGAAGCACATCGTCGTCAATCAACAAACGAAGCTCTTCAACTGAAGGGACGTAATAAATGTCCGGCCCTGGGGGAGCTGGCATTGAAATATCACGAGCTTGGGGCAGGCGGTGAGCTTGCTGTTGCTGCTTTTCTTGACATGGAGGATCAAGTGTTTCTTGATCAAACCCCACAACGGGGTTCAGCGGATCTACCGCTAGGTATTGATGTGAAGACCAGAGGTCGTCACTACTATGACCTGCTTGTCCAGCTAGATGACGACCCAAGTAAGACATTTGTGCTTGTAACCGTTGAGAACAAGGAAGTTCTAATGCACGGATGGATCTCAGGCACTTTCGCTATGAGAGATCAATTCATCAAAGAATACGTAAAAGGAAGACCATGCTACGCAATTCCTAAAGCACACCTTTCCCCTATGCTCTCATTGAAGAGCAAGGTGTCAGATGCTTCTCTGTAGTGATTTTGCACAACACGCACTCAAGCTGAAGCTATACCCCAAGCAAGCAGAAATTCTTGACAGTTTCTTCAACGGAGGATTCACTCAAGCTACTTGGGCTCTAGGAAGACGCTCTGGTAAGACGTTGATGGCAGCAGTCGCCTGCGTCTACATCTGCTTCGTTCTTGAAGACAAGTACAAGAAGCGAGTGAGGAAAGGGGAAAGGTGGTACGTCCTGACAGTGGCGAACAGTCAGGATCAGAGTCGCATTGCTCTCAATAACATTCGTCAACTTATTCTCGACAGCCCGTTTGCACAAGAGATTGTGCGCGAAACTGCCGATCAACTGGAGATGTCCAATGGCTGTGTTTTCAAAGCAATCCCTACTTCGGGACGAGCGGCTCGTGGCCTCGCTTGCTGTGCTTGTGTGTTCGATGAGCTTGCGTTTGCAGTGGATGGAGATGCAAACAGCGGTGGAAAGGGCATTTACGACGCACTTTCGCCGGCAGTAGCCCAGTTTGGAGGTCACGGCAAAATCCTGGAGCTATCTTCGCCCTGGCTTACTGATGGTCTGTTTTATCAACATTTCAAGGAAGCGGCTTCAGGCCGCTTCCCTTACCTGCAAGCCGTAAACCTCCCGACGTGGGAGATGAATCCCACGATCAGCAAGGACTTCCTTGACATGGAGCGGGAGAGAGATCCCGACAAATTCAAGGTTGAATATGGCGCACAATTCGCGGCAAACCTCTCCGCCCTGGTCAACAGTGATGTTGTTGATGCCTGTGTTGATGACAAGCGACTTGCTTTGCCTCCACGCTCCGAACTTCAAGGCACTTACGTCCTGGCTCTTGACCCAGCTCGTGGTGGCGTTGGTCGAGATAATTACACCGCTTGTATCGTTCATTTTGAAGGCGGCACCCTTGTCGTAGACAAGTTTCACACCTTCTCAGCGGATTTTGAAATCAATGGAAGAAAAGAAGTGAATATCAGCATGGTTGAAGACTGGATCAAGGAGCAGCACAAGATCTATCTGTTTGAAAAGATCGTGATGGATCAATATAACAGCGCTGGAACCATCCAAAGCCTGGCTGGTGAATACCCCATCGAGGAACTTACTTGGACAATCAGCTCCAAGACAAAAGCTTTCTCGAAAATGCGAGAGCTATTCAACGCGGGTTTGATCAATATCTACCCTCACGAAAAAGCTTTGAATGAGATCAAAAACCTGACAGTGACTTACAAAGCAGGTGGACAATGGACCGTCAGCGGTGGTAAGCAAACAGGAATTGACGACCATGCGTTTGCCATGGCTGCAGCCATTCATGCTGCCAATAAAGAAGACGATACCAACTGGCTTGATGACTTCATCTAGTATTTGAGGGAATTTTCTTGTCTTATGACACAGTGGAAGACCTTCAACTTACATACGAAGAGGCAAAATTTCTAGTTGCTCTTTTGAAAGTCAATAACCAGACTGCGCTTCAACTTTTGAATGCTGAGCATTTGTATCGGCCAAAATTGCTTCCTAAGCTGCAGAAACTTGAGCATCTCCTCAAAAAAGACTTTCTGAAAAAGAAAGAGGAGTAGCCTAATTAGAAGGGGTTTCTCGACATGGATCAAGAATATCTGCACTCCCTGGTCAAAGAGCTGATCGATGCGTCTGAAACGCTTACTGATATGGTCAGTGTTTTCGGCGAAGACTCCGACCAAGCTCGACAAGCTGATGCTCGTTATGAGCGAGCTGCGGCCGATTACCATCGAGAACACTACTGGGAGAAGTATTGCTCGACATTCGGCCCCTGGGAGCCCGAATGCCGCATGCACGATTGTTGAAACGGTGGTCTATCTCCGTTACAAGCTCGATGGCAAGCATCACGAGCTTTGGGTGAAAATTGAAGACGCAAAGCACGTCAGGAAACGGCTCGAATCCGAAGGAGCCGTCATCTACTGGACTGAACGAAAATAGTCAGTTCCCTTTTGTTGTGTCGAGTTATACTGAAGGCACGTTGATTTCCGGCGACGGGAATGCATGCTCAGCGGCCAGGCAACGGGGGCCGTTCTCCTGGAGCAATCTCATGAACATCCTTGCCCTTATTCAGGCCAAGCAACGCCGTGAAAACGTGCGTCAACAGGCCAAAATGGCAGTCCTCGTTTATCGCGGCGTGCCTTACACTAAGTTCGCATGATGGTTAAGGGGGCCGCAAGGCCCCCTTTTTTTATGCAAACATGTCTTTAAAGTCTTTCCTGAAAGCCTCTCTAGCTGCTCGATTGATCGCGTCACGCAATTGACGCTCTTTGTCGGGCGCCAAATGCATTGAACTCACAGTGGTGCTGGCAGAAATGCCGTCAATCATCATCGAACAACGCACTGAACCATCTTCGAGAGATTCAGTAGTCATTTGTCCTTCCATACCAGCTCCTGGTCGCATTTGCCTCTGACTTTGGTTCTTAAATACCCGATGAGATATTGCTTGGCCCTGAAGCTAAGGTTCTCATCGAGCATGATCTCGTACTTACGTTGCACCCAGTCCGAACATTTCATCTCCCAGTGGTATGGGGTGTGAGTTGCAAGGATTGCGGAAATGACGTAGCCAAACATTCGATTCCCTCTTGTAGGGAATCAGCAGTCTAAGCCTTACCGTAAGAAGGAAGTGACGTATTAGGGGCCTCGAAAAAGGCCGGCATTCTGCTTCTTTGGGTGTCCGAAAGTTCTTCTGCCTTGCCGCGAGAAAACAGATTGTCACTTTGACGTAGCCAGAAATCCTTGTTCAGCCATTTGTTCTCACTTTCCCCAAGCTGATCGAAGATCCAAAGCGCCGTTGCACGGCGCAGCTTGTTCAGAGATTGACCTGCATTCTCACCAAGCTCGCGTGAGACCAGGGAATGGATTCCGACATGGCTAATTTCGTCACGGCTAATGTCCGCGCTGACCGTGCGAATACCCACGTCTCCATTGAAACGCATGAACGGCAAAATAACGAAGAAAATAGACCTTTCAAGAGTGGCAGCTTTAAGAATTGGATGAGCGGGATGCTCTAGCCATGCTTTCAAAATGTTCATGGCTTCTTTTTCTGCTTTCTCATCTACACCATGAGCAGCAGCGATAAAGTTAAGAGCTTCGTCGTGACGTTCTTCGTCTTTCTGATTGTGCTCCAGGGCTTCGATGACGCCAGGAGTGGAAGGTAGATCCTTCTCCAGGCCCTGCTGCAGGAACTCGCGCACAGGCAGCTCCAGATGACGCAGAGCGAGGGCTCTGTACAGAGTTGGCTCACTACCTTCAACCAGCTTTCCCTGATCTACGGGAACGGCCTGCCAAGGCCGTTTCTTGGCGATCATGTTGAGATAGGGAGACTTGGTTGCGGTGGACATGAGGAATTATGTAGATGGAAGTGACAAAGAAAGGGCCGTGAGGCCCTTTCCATCATTCAGCGCACGCCGCGCAGAAACCTGAATCTGGAGGAGTTAGTGGACACGCTTCGGTAGCATCATCCGTCCCAGACAAATCTTCTTCGTCCAGGGCAAACATGCTTTTAAAGTCGTCGTCTAGCGCCGCGTAGGCGTCATCCTTACGCTGAGTGTCCGGCAGGACTTGCAGCGAGTAGTACAGGCTTGTCTGTGGACAATCTAGCCAATCCTTGAGGAATTCTCGGTCATAAGTGACCACATCACTCCAAGAATTGTATGAATATCCATGGAACAAACCGCTCTGTTCGTACATCCGAACGATGCCGTTAACAGCTCGCTTGTAGTTCTCCCAACCAACAGCAGAGGCTGTCTCTACGTTCCCATAGTCAAAACTTTCCACACCAAGTGTGCCACTATCGCGGTCCACATAACGCCCAATGGGAGGAGCAATTTCAGGAGTTGTGGTAAAGCCATTGATGTCCTTGTAGCGATAAGAACATGACGCGGTTGGGGCAATTGCAAATGCCCTATCCATATTATGGATGCGTGCCACTTGCCCTGCACGACTAATTCCGTCATATAAGGCTTCAACAATTTTGCCGGGAATTGTTTCTTCCCAACGCAACCATTCAGAACCAGTGTCGAAGAAAGCGTCAGTGGCTTTGCCGAAACTTTCATAAGAACAACCGTTATTGGCAAGGAAGTTTGCCCAGCCAAGGATGCCAAGTCCAACTTGACGGTCGATAACAGGAGGCAGGTACTCTCCCGTTTCTCCAACGCCAGTTTTGCCATGGAGACGACACAGTTCTTCCATGCCATCAACAAAGGCGGCTGATAGCTCTTCAATAGTGCAAGCCGATGCATTCACATGTTGCAACAGGCAAGTCCCACGGTGAGGTAGGTACACCTCTAAGCACACGTTAGAAAAAATGCGTTCGCCATTCTGGTCGTGCTTGATCTTGTTCAACCAAAGGTCGCCAGAAGCAATCGCCTTCAACGTTGCGTCGATCAGTTTGGGCGAAGCTTTCTCCATGAACTTGTCATCCACGTTCAGGCATTTCTTCACCCAAGGAAGATCAGAACGAGACGCTTCGATGAATTCAATGGCGTCGTCATGCCAGTAATCGAGGTGGCACACGCAAGCGCCGTTCTTGTATCGGCCGCCCCGTCTGAGAATCTCATTGAGACAGCTATAGATGCGAGCAAAGCTCACCGGACCACTGCTCACCAAGCCATGAGCATTCTCAGTGCCTCTCGGACGCAGTTTGGACAGATGTACGGCAACACCTGCACCATTTCTTAGCCCGTGACTCACGTAGCGCCATGAAGCCTCAATACCGTCCTCTCCCTCCATCGAGTCTTCCACGATGTAGGTGGTGCATGACACTGGAAGGCGCCCTGTTGGCTCATCAATCCAGCTCTGAACACGCCCTGTGCGTGCAATTTTTTCCGCCATTGTTCTTGTGCGTTTTTGTAGACGAAATAGCCGCCCCTCAAGGGCGGCTTTGCCAGTTCACCCTACTCCTAATCTTCAATGGAAACAGGGAATTTTCCCTTAATCGCAGAGATTTTCGGGGTCTCCCTCAGCCTGTGCATCCTTTGCAAATAGCAGCGCTTCGTTGTAGGTGCGGAAGTAGTGAGGCTTCCCATCGTGAGCGATGAAAAAGCTGTAATCCTTACGACTATGAACAGGCCAAATCTTGATTGAACCCGCCATGTTTGGAGAAGGTAAGTCGTTCCACATGGCCAAGGCTTTCGAGATGTTCCTTCACGCTAGTTAGAGAAACTATGGAAGGGATGTCGTCAATGTTTCTTTTCGAGATTATTAAAAAATCCTATTTCTTTTACCTCTCCATCGCTGACATCCCAGTGTTTACGTTGCAGAGGGCTCGCGCTTCACGTTATGCTATACGCATGGCGCAGCGGCTGTTAGCTATGCAGCTTCTGAGAGCCTAGTAAGTCAGCCTTTGACGGCCTACACCTTGCAGTGAGTTCCACTAGCAAGTGAGGATGCCGCCCCAAAGCGGCTGACGAACGCTTCCTGGGCAACAGGCGGTCTGGCAAATGACCGTTAAATGCAAGGCCATCTTGCGCCCATCGGCGGAAACAGCTCAAAACAGAGAAAAATCAATCTGCAAAGCACAAAAGCGGCCCTTAGAGGCCGCTTTTTAGTGACTATGGAAAAGAAAAATAGAACGGGCTAAAGCTCTCAGTCCCGTTGTCGCCAGTCATCAGTTTTATCTTGTTTGAACCAGCTAGCTATCTCTTCAACCGTGTTAAATCCATCCACAACGTGATTCGATGGATCAGGATCTCCCAGGTCCATCTGATTCAAAAAGTCGTCTAAGCCTCCTTCTGGCATTTCTGGATTAGCAGCCACTCTCCGTGCCTTTCTCAGCATCTCCCCAGCACTTCGATTGGCTTTTGCAAGCTTGTTTGCCCAAATCATGTCGTCTAATTGAACTTCCTCCCCTTTTACGATTCGCTTACAGATGAATTCAAGTCGAAGACGGTATTGAACAGACAGCATGCCTTGAGTTTCGCAATAAGTGAATGCTAATGCGGTTTTTCAGGAACAAAGCGGCCCCTAAAAGGCCGCTTTTAAGAAGGAATAATGGAGGAAAATAACTGAAGAAATTGTTAAAAAGCTGGCTAAAGCACGTTAACGGGCAAAAAGTCAAGGATTTTCTCGAAACTGTTACTACTCTTTACGCACAGGC
>MDSV01003988.1_pt1 | contig 19040 bp, 20 predicted proteins | sample 810851 | NCBI WGS metagenome assembly MDSV01 (sample SAMN05326640, study PRJNA326480) | marine metagenome | isolation source: seawater | place: Atlantic Ocean: North East | collected 2012 | reverse complement strand
TTAATCGATTCAGCAATAGAAGAGCTAGAGAAAAAGCCAATGAGTATATCTGAAAGAGCGGTCAAGCTTAAGACTTTGATATTTGAACACGAAGCTGATTATAAGAGGGATGAAAAAACCATTGAAGCGCTAAGGACTCTTGATAAGGATTTTCTTGTTTTATACTTAGAAAAAATATTATCCAAAGACTCTAGAAAAATGGTTAATGTTCTTTCTTTTGCAGATGGTCATGATAATAAAACCAAAGTAAAAAACTCATTTGGCGACCTTAATAATTGGAAAGTATCAAGGGTCTACAAATAAAGGATAGTGCCTGGATAGGTAATCCTTATAGTCGCTGTTATCATTGATAGGTTGATTGTAGGTATAGCCTAGAAGTAACAACCTAGTCAAAAAAAGCTTACACTTTTTTAAGAAGCAGACCATGGGGAACCCTGTTTTTATGGGGTCTAAAATTTTTGACATCCTGTCTAGTGAGTTAGCAAGAAGGGAGGTCGTGTCTAAAAATCAGAAGTACAAAGATGTTTTTTCCGCTATACCACTTATAATCGAAGGTCTAAAAACATATAGTAAAAGTAAATAAAAAGCTCCTCATTAGGGGCTTTTTATTTGCATTTAATTTAAATGTTTTGTATTATACTTACGAGTAACTTACGAGTAAATATTAAATTCAAATAGGATTGTAAAATGAAACATAGGTTAAAAAAACAATATAAAGAAAAATCTTCGTTTTTGGTGATAAGGGCAATGAATAGGATTAATGAGCATTTTAATACTGAAACATCAAGAAGTATTTATTTGAATAAAGTATTAACAGTGAATAGATCTATTACCTCATGAACAAACCGCTGTCTCCAAAATTGAAGAAATTTTTAGAATTTATTCAGCGATTTACTTTATTGCATGAACAAGCCCCATCTTATGAAGAGATAATGGCCAGTCTAGGATTTGATTCATTGGGGACAGTTAATTGGTATGTAAAGACCTTGGAGAACCAAGGCTACTTGTCACGTATAAAAGGTCCCAACGGCAAACGAGCGCTCATGTTAATCCACAAAGAGCACGCCACAACTACAACAAAAGCTTGTTTGCCGCTTCTGGGTCTTATTGCAGCAGGAGAGCCTATCGAAGCACTGGAGAGCCCTGAAATGATTGATGTGCCACCATCATTATTACATCCAAATCATTATGTTTTACAAGTGAAAGGGGATTCAATGATTGATGAACATATACATGATGGTGATTATATTGTTGCAAAAAAGACTGATACTGCTAGAGCAGGGCAGATTGTGGTAGCATTAATTAATGGAGAGGCGACACTCAAATGTTATATACCACGAGCTGACCATGTAGAGCTTCACCCTAGAAATCCAAGTTTTCCAATTATTAAAGTCGATTCAAAAGATAAATTTCATATTAATGGTGTGCTTTTATATTCCTTCAGGAATTATTTAAGCTAGATCATTATTAATGATTAAAAGAGACGTTTTTCACATACGTCTTAAAGATGTAGAAATTCAAACTGAACGTTTGATGGATTGTACTTTAAGGACGCGCCCTATTGCGATAATATCATCCGACAATCCTAATGGAAGTATCATGTTTTTATCTAGTGAAGCAAAGGAAGAAGGATTGTCAATTGGTATGAAAGTTTCTATGGTACGGAAAATGAATCATAGGATACAATTATTACCTTATAATCACTCTCTTTATAATCATATTCATTATTATATATATCGTTCAGTATCTTTATTTACACCGGTAGTTGAACCTCAAGGTATTGGTGAATTTTTTTTGGATATGGATGGTATGAGAAGTCTTAGAGGTAATATGAAAAATACTGGGCTATCAATTATTAATCGTATCGAAAATCAAACAAGTCTTTCCGGGATAGTAGGTATTAGTACAAATAAATTAGTAAGTCGTATTGTAACTGCGGTAATACCCGATTCTATATATAAAGTAGAAAAGGGAGAAGAGGCTAATTTTTTGTCGCCTTTAAGACCATCAATCTTACCAATAGTACAAAAAAAATCTATTCATCGTTTGTTAAGATTTTTATTTATTAAGAAGATAGGACAAATTCAATCTATGGCAGATAATAAAGATGAATTTCATCTACTTTTTGGTATACATGCCAAGTTACTTTATAATGAATCAAAAGGAAAAGATACTAATCCAGTAAGGATAAAAAGACTTAAAGATCATCTTATAGAACATACAGTTCTTCCAAAGGATACGAATGATAGAGATATGTTATATGCTATTATAAGAGATATCGCAGATAAAATATCTTTTCAACTTCGTAAACGTCAACAGATAGCAGAAAATATAAAATTAGAGATTTGTTATACAGATGGATACAAGCACTCTAGAGTAGGGAAGATAGAAAATATTGATGATATATCTATTTTCAATATCTGTAAAAGATTATTTCATAGTGCTAATAAGCGTCGTAATCGCATACGGATGATACTTGTAGATCTATGGAGGTTTCATCCTTATTTTATTCAGGAAAATCTATTTGATATATCACAAGGTCATAATATCTCTTTATCTAGAGCAATAGATAAGATAAGAGATAAACATGGAGTAGAAAGTCTTCAAACGGCAAATGTATTTCAATTTTTAAGACTCAAATAATGTTTGTACATCTAAATCTACACTCTATCTATTCCGCTATGAGAGGTCTTTTGTCATTATCAGATATAGTAAAATTAGCTAAATCTGTTTCAATGAATAGGATAGCTCTAACAGATATAAATGGTGTTTGGGGTATCATTAAGTTTATTCAACATTGTAGTTGTGCGGGAATTAAACCTATTGTTGGGTCAAATATTATTACCGATAAAGAAGAGGTGTTGATTTTAGTAGAAAACCAATATGGCTATGAAAATTTGTGTAAAATTATCTCTAAGATTCATGATAATCCTAATCATGATATATCTGATATATTAAAAAAATATAATCTAGGGGTTTTTGTATTAGCACATAGCCAAGAATTATTAAGAAAATTATATAACTTTATTCCTAATACCCATTTATTCATAGAGTTACGTCCTGGTATTAATGAATTATTTGCAAAAAGATTATCAAAAGAATTAAAATTAGAAATCATAGCAACAGGTGATGTTTATTTTAAACAGAGAAGTGATTATAAATCCCATAAGATTCTTAATGCGATTTATCATAATATGACATTGCAAGAATTAGATCAAACACAATATAAATCAGATCAACATTGGTTTCGAAATGAGAAACAAATGATAAATCTTTTCCCAAATAGTTTAGAAGCACTAAATAATAGTCAATATTTGGCAGAACGTTGTAAAACAGATTGGTCATTTATAAATACAATATTTCCAGGTTTATCTCTCAAGGATACACATTATTCTAATCTCAAATTAAAAAAAAAGGTCTATGAAGGTTCTAAAAAGCGATACACGAATATCAATGATCAAATACGATCTCGTATCAATTATGAACTAGAGCTCATTAGTCAAAAGGGTTTTGCACCATATTTTCTTATTGTAGAAGATATTGTTAATCAAACTCAATCTACGATTGGTCGGGGTTCTGCTGCTGCATCTATTGTTAGTTATTGTCTTTTTATTACTCAAGTTGATCCTTTGAAATACACACTTCGTTTTGAAAGATTTATTCATCCTGAAAGAGATAATATGCCAGATATTGATGTTGATTTTCCTTGGGATGAGAGAGATGATATCTTGGATTATATTTTTAAAAAATATGGTGAAGAACGTACAGCGATGGTTGCGAATCAAATATTTCTCAGACCTCGTTCTGCTATTAGAGAGGTAGGCAAAGTATATGGACTATCTAATGAAGAGATTAAAAGTATTACGAAGCGTAGTAGTCGGTATCGTGTACATAATAAAGACTTTTATAAATTGATTTCCGATGATTTACAATATTCAAATACTGATATAGATAAAAATATTTTGAATGTATTAGAAGAAAGTAAAAAAATAATCAATGTGTTTTCTCATACTTCAATTCATCCAGGTGGAATCATTATTGTACCTGATGAAATCCGAAAATATGTTCCAGTATTAACTGCTCCAAAAGGATTACAAATTGTTGAATGGGAAAAAGATCAAGTAGAAGATTCAGGACTTTTAAAAATAGATATTCTTGGAAATCGTAGTTTGGCAGTAGTGCGAGATACGATTCGATGTATCAATTCTAATTATGGAGAATCTATACAAAAAGACAAGTATATAAATTATCATAAAATTCATCCTGTGGGTGATGAAAAAACAGAACTGCTAATGAAATCTGGAAAGACAATGGGTGTTTTTTATATTGAGAGTCCTGCCACTCGTCAATTATTGAAAAAAGCGCGGTTAGTTGATTTTGAGCATGTGGTTATTTATTCATCTATAATTCGTCCAGCAGCTAATCATTATACAAAATTGATGTTATCTCGTATTCATGGAAAAGAATGGGCTCTCATACATCCAGATTTAGGATTTTTAAGAGAAAGCTATGGTATTATGGTCTATGAGGAGCAAGTATCAATGACGGTAATGGTTATGGCAGGATTGACTTACTCAGAAGCAGAATTGCTAAGAAAGGATATGAGTCGTAATTCTATGAAATATGTTATATCTAGTTGGGAAAAAAAATTTACTAAAAGAGCTCTTAATAGAGGATATTCTTTTAGAATAATTAATAAAGTGTGGGATATGATAAAATCTTTTGTAGGCTATTCTTTTTGTAAACCTCATTCTGCATCATATGCAATGCTATCTTTTACTTGTGCGTATTTAAAAGCACACTATCCTGCAGAATTTCTTGCATCTGTTATTTCTAATCAAGGTGGATATTATTCATCATATGCTTATATGAGTGAAGCCAAAAGATTAGGTATAAAGATATTAAAACCAGATATTAATAAAAGTATCTATCATTGGTATGGTACTCTTGATAAGATTCAAATGGGTTTTATGAGTATAAGAGGTCTAAAATATAAAGCCATCAATCTGATTCTAGATGAGCGAAAGAGTGGTCACTTTGAATCTTTAGATGATTTTTTATTTCGTGTTGTCCTTAATCTTTCTGATGCGATAGCTCTTACAAATGCTGGGTGTTTTAAATCTATATCTTCTAAATCCGGACATCAACAGATTGCATATCAAGTAGCTGGATTTTATATGCAGAAGAAAGGTTTACGAAAATCTTTTCAATCAATTTCTTTCGAACAAGATTTGAATATCAAAGATAAATATCAATTAGAATTAAATACATTCGGTTTTCCGATCTCTAATCATCCTATCTCTAGATATAGGGAAATACTTAGCCATAAGATAAGATATGCTAGAGACATACCAAATTATCTTGGTAAATCTATTTACTTAATGGGACTCTATATTACTAAAAAAGAATCTATTACACGTAAATCTGAGCCTATGCAATTTTTAACTTTAGAAGATGAGACAGATATATATGAATGTTATTTATTTCCTAATGTTTTTAAAAAATTTGGGGACATGTTTCATTGGGAAACATTATTTATTATTAGGGGGAAAGTAGAACAATCATTTGGAGTATATAGTATTAATATTGAAAAAGTAACAAGCTTGCAGGATTGGGTACAGCGATTTAAAAAGAATTTGTGAATTTTTATAAAGATTAATGAATAAAAAAGATATTTTATGGATTATAGCATTTAGAATACGTAAAAACAGTTTTTCTAATCATTTAATTTTATGACATGATCTAATCTTACTTCTTCTAAAAGATCATTGTAGCCAATGCATCTACCTTTGATATCTAGAGATAATCCTGAGTCCACATTAAAAAAATATTTTGGTTCTGGGAAACAAATAATACGATGATTTAGGATAATAAGTGATGAATCATAATCGGTAACAGTTCCTGTTATATGAATGACTTGTCCAATCAATTCTTTACCTTCATTTACTTGGAACCTCCATATTAGTTCATCTGCATCAATTTTGATAATAGGATCTTCATTAACATAATCTGGATGTAATGATTTTGTATAGTATACAAATGCTGCTAATGCAATAATGGGTACTATAGATCGAAATATCTTCCAGTTCATTTCTGCTCTCGTCATAATTTAATTTTAATTGAATTGAACGGTAACGTAATACCTAGGTTCAATGAAACCTCGTGTTTTTTCTTCAAGTATTATATTTTCTGTATATCCGTAATAGCTCATAATAAGATCAATATAGCGATTTAATGTTTTTTTCTTTTTTCTATTTGAGTTTTTTGTGGGGTTTCCTCGTTGTTCAACAAATATTAAAATATATTTATCTTTTTCATTTTTGTCTTCTCTAATCAAATTTAAAAATATCCTATCTTTTTGTATATCAACATTATTTCCAAAATAATCAAAAGGTGCTGTACAACTGATATAAAAAGAAAAAAAAATAATCAAAAAATATTTTTTTTGGATTTGATAAACTTGATGATATCCAGACTTAATTATCATTATCAATCCAATGAAAAGAAAATAGTATTTTCATAGAGTAGAATTAATAGTTAATAAATTTCAAAAACATTAGAATGAATATATTGAATACTTTTTATGGTTTTTTTAGGTGTAGAATAAACATACTTCTTTTTCCCTGCAGTAATATGAATGGACCACAGAGGATCTTGAAAGAAGATAAATAAATCATTTGCATTAATATTAGATGTGTATCTAGACTTAAAATTATTTTTGATTTTTTCATTAAATAGAGGGACAATATTAGTTAATATTAAATTTTTACCTTGCTGAACAATGATGGCAGTATCAACTTGATTAATATTTTCTTTTCCTTGCAAAGTAAAGTTTACAATAGCGTTATTACTATCTTCTTTTTTCATTTGAACGGTTATATCTAATAACAGAGAATTATTATCATTATTAAATGTTAATTCTTTTATAAAATATTGAGTAATGCCTTCACCCATATAAAAAGATTGAAATAATCTGTTTCTTGAATTATTAAGAGCACAACTATTTATAAATAGGATAATAAAAAAACATAGTGTGAATATTTTTTTCATTTTTAATAAAAAATCTAAATTAAGGTTTATATGAGAATCTATTTTTTAACATATCCTTTTTTAAAAAGATAGTAGCAATAGAGTCTATCTTGGTCTCAGTAAATGATATGAAAAAAGAGTGATTATCAATGTTATGATATTCTTCTAAAATATGTTTATCATCTATGGTATATGTCATTTTTTTTCTAAGAGAATCAATAAAAATATCTTTTTTTAATTCAACTAATTGTTTAGAACGAATATTAAATATTTTTAAATCATTATTATTGAATGGTATGCCAAGAAATATTTTATAATTATCGTGAAAAAATAATTTGAACAATGGAATTTGATAATCGATAGAATTATTAAAATGCAATTCATAATTTTTCAATTCGGAAGGCTCAGGGTCTCTTATATATTCACCTGGAAAGCGTTTCAAGGTTACATTATTAAGGAGTCTAATGCTATTTTGGTCTTGTGAAGTGCAGGAAGAACCAATAATTATAATAATAATTGATAAATAAAATTTCATAAAAAAAAATGGAGTAGTTTCCTACTCCATTTTTTTCAAAGATAAAATATTATCTTATGAACCAGTAACAATAGTTGATACTCTTGTAATTACGTTGAAAAGAGTATAATACTGTACATCAACAGTAGAAATTTTTGTAATTCCACCATTTTTTGCTGCAGCTCTGACACCGGCATCTTGTTGTAAAGGAAAAGGCAAGCCAAAGTACATTGTCATAGTAGCTGTACCTACTTTACTTCCAAGATCGTTACTTGTTGCTTGCCCACCAGGCAATGTATATGAACATGCTGAGAAAAGAAATGCAACAGCAAGTCCAAGTGCAACTATTTTTATTTTTTTCATAGAATAGTTCCTTTTTTTCTATAATTAGTTAAGCTTAACTATTAATTTTACAATAATTTTGTTTGAAATAAAATAATTCATATTAATTTGTTTCAAAAAAAATTAATTCAGAAATCAGTCTTTGTTTGTTGGTTTTCTATATTTTTTCCAATGGTCTTTTGGTTTAGTACTTCCAAGAATAAACCGTTCAAAATTTTTTAAAATATTTAAAAATCCCATAAGTAGTATTCTATTTGTTTCTAAAGAAATGGTTGGTAGTATGAATTTGCAATCGCTATAGTATAATTAAAAAAACATTCTTTATTTTTTAATTAGCTATTATTTAATACAGCTAGGTGAATTCCTTTAAGAACTAATTCTGGAATTATTGCATGAAATATTTTTTCATCTTTATATAGATTAGAAAAACCTCCTGTAGCCACTAGCACAGCATCATTTTTTGGAAATGATTCATTAATAATAGCTTGAATAATTTCTTTTACCATTCCTCTTTGTCCAAAATATAATCCAGATTGTATACTCTCCATAGTGGACCTTCCAACGACGTTAGTACTTTTTATAATTTCAACAGGTGGTAGTTTTGCAGCCTTTTGTTCTAGTGCTTCCATGGAAATTTGAACTCCTGGGAAAATTGTACCTCCCATGTACATTCTATCTTTTGATACAATGTCAAATGTAGTTGCAGTACCAAAATCAATAATAATCAGATTTTTATCAGGGAATTGATGTGTCGCTGCTATTGCGTTTGCAATTCTATCTGCACCTACTTCTGTAGGATTACGATAATTTATTTTTAATCCTGTTTTAGAACCTGGGCCTAATTCAAAAGGTGTTATACCAAAGTATTTGATACAGGCATTTCTTAGTGAATGAATTATGTCTGGTACAACAGAACATAAGCCAATATTAATAATTTGTTTAGAATCTATATTATTTTCATTTAAAACTGAGCGTAGAAAAACACCAATCTCATCGGATGACCCTCGGTATGAAGCAGTTTTTCTAAATTGAAGTATTAAACTATCTTTATTAAATACACCTCCGTGTATAGATGTATTACCTACATCGAGACATAGAATCACACTAATACCTTTCTTAATTTTGGTTCAACAGAACGACCTAAGTCCTTTGCATCTTTAACTGAAGAGATAAATCCATTTTCATCATATATATGAAAAGAAGATTGTATACCGTTTACTCTTGTTGATAAATCATTATGGACAATTAAATCAGCATCAGCATTAGAAAAAATATCATTGACCTTTTTTAAAATACTTGACTGTTTTTCATTTGATGTAAGTTTAAATGCGACTAACCTGATATCTTTATTTTTACTTTCTTTTTTTATATTATTTACGATTTTTGGAGTTTGTTCCATTTCTAAAATCAATTTTTTGGATTTTGAGGATAATTTCTTTGTCGTGGTTACAAATTTTGGTGCAAAATCACTTACTGCCGCCATATGAATTATAGAGTCATAGTGATTTTTTGATAGATGCTTAATTAACATTTTTTCTAAATCTTTGGATGATGAAAATTCTAATTTATTACATTTACCGAAAGGTTTTTCTGCATCCTGAGATGACATGTATGTTACTTTCCAATTATTTTGAATAAAATAATCTGCTAGTTTTGCTCCAGTTTTTCCTGAACTAATATTCGAAATAAATCTAACCGCATCAACAGGCTCTTTTGTACCTCCAGATGTAATTATTAAGGAAGGGAAATCTGTTTTATTTAAAATTGGTTGAATCAATTCTAGAATTTGTTGTGGTTCCATCATTCTTCCATAGCCAATTTCGCCACAAGCTAGATTTCCAGAATTTGTTGATAAAATCTTCACACCCCAATCCTTTAATCTTTTCAATGATTGATTGGTTGTAGGATGTTGAAGCATTTTAGTATTCATAGCTGGGGCAATAAAATATGGTTTGGTCCAATCATGAGCTAAAAATAGGGTAGATACAATATCCTCCCCATATCCATTTCCTAGTCTATTTATTGTAGTTGCCGTCGCGGGTGCTAAAATTGTGATGTCTGCCCATTTAATTAGATCAATATGGGCCATCATTTTCCCTTGTTCATACATATCTGAAATGATTGCTTTTCGAGTTAAGCCTTCTAGGGTAGCAGCACCTATAAAATTTAAAGCTGATTTTGTTGTTACACATTGAATCTCATGGCCCAATTGGATAAGCTTAGATATTAAATCAGCACTTTTATATGCTGCAATAGATCCACTGATTTTATATAAAATCTTATAATTTGACATTATCAATCAACCTGACATCATTTAACTGAACAGCGCCATAGCAGCGATTATTATAGTTCTCGATATAATCTATTTCAAAACCATGATGAATTAGATTTTTTTTTATATTATCGATAGATTCTCTACTTAAAAGAATTTTATAAAAAAAAGGAGCAATTTTTCTATCTTGATTTGAAAGAAATCTATTACGAGAAGATAATGCAAGACCATCGTCTTCACGAATCGTAGGGCATACCACTATTTTTGTATCTATAAAAAAAGAAAACGTCATATCTCTAACTAATAAGAATTGCTGGTAATCTTTTTCACCAAAGTAAGCAATATTTGGATTTACTATATTAATTAATTTCATTACCACCGTAAGGACACCATTGAAATGGCCAGGACGATGTTGGCCTTCCATCAATCTACTTAATGAATTTTCAGAAAGCATAAATCTGCATTCATTAGCATAGATTTCATCAGTTTTGGGAAAAATAATAATATCTACACCAATACTTTTTAATAAAATTTTATCTTTATTATTATCCTTTGGATATCGTCTAAGGTCCTTCTTGTTATTGAATTGTGTAGGATTTACAAATATACTTACTACAGTAATTTCATTTTCATTTATTGATTTTTTAGCTAAAGATAAATGCCCTTTATGAATGGCTCCCATTGTAGGTATAAAGCCAATTTTTTTTGATTGTAGGACAGAAGATCTATATGATTTCCATTCTTTAATAGATTCAAATATTTTCACTAAAAACTTTCCTTTTTATTAGGAAAACTACCATTTTTCACATCATTGGTATAATTATCTAGAGACTCTTTTATAATAGAAGACCCATCAATATATTTTCTTAAAAATGTAGGATTAAAATCAGGATTCATTCCCAGAATATCCTGTAAGACAAGTACTTGTCCAGAGGTGTGTGGCCCAGCTCCAATACCTATTGTCGGTATTTTGATATTTGTAGTTATTTTATGTGCTAATGCAGAAGGAACCATCTCAAGTACTAGGCAAAAAACCCCACCATTCTCAAGAACTTTTGCATCCTTTAATATTTGATTTGCAACTGATTCAGTTTTTCCTTGAATGCGCCAGCCTCCTATCATATTTAGAGATTGAGGGGTCAGTCCTAAGTGACCCATTACTGGGACACCAGATTCAACGATATAATTAATAATATCAATCTGACTTTCCCCTCCTTCAATTTTTACAGCATTTGCACCAGCTTTCATAAGTGCATCAACTGATTCCAAAACTGTTTTTTTATCTTTTCGATGAGCTAAAAATGGCATATCTGCTATTAGAAACTTATTATTTAATCCACGATGGACAGCTTTGACATGGGTAACCATCATATCAAGCGTTGCGGGTATAGTTGTTTTATGTCCATGCATAACCATTGCTGTACTATCTCCGACCAGTACTAAATCAATTTTTGTTTCACTAATTATTTTTGCAAAAGTATAATCATAACATGTGACCATAGAAATTTTTTCATCACGATTTTTTAATTTCATTATACCTTGGATGGTTTTCATGATATTTGATTATTTTTTAGAGTTAAAAATGCATTGTATATCACTTGAAATTCTTTATCAATGGCATCAAGATGTTTTTTGATTGTTTTTCTATCACCTCGATTTATTGGACCTGTAAGGGCTTTTGAACTTTCAATTGAATTATGAAGCATCTGGGACAAATAGGGTGTTGCTAAATTGTGGGGAAGTCCCATTCCTACTAATTTATTTACATATTCTGTTATTAAAATTGATGAAAAATTACCAGCTATAGATGCCCAGGCATGATAAAGAATCTTGTCCTTCTGATTGATAGAGAAAGATGGGTTTTCTAATTCTGGGAATAGAGTTTTAAAAGACTTTCCTCCTTTTTCTGTAATAAATGGGATTGACATATAAGTTTTTTTATCATAAAGATGGTAGCCAAAAGTAAATAGTGGGTGTGCACTTTGTGTCTTTGCTATAGTTAATGCTCCAGAAAAATGAATAATAACCTTATTTGATATAGACTGTGATAATGATTCTATAGCATCATCTGACACTGCTAGAAGAATTTTTTCTGATATTTCAAGAAAAGATGATAGAGGTTGATTATTTTTACGGGTCCATTGATAAAAAGGTATATCAACCAATTTAAAATAAGATGCTAGGTGCGTGGCTAATCGTCCACCACCGATAATGAGGTATTGCTTTTGGATATTTGGTACCTGTCCCATGGATCAAGTCCATCCTTATTCATTTTTGTTAAAAAAGTAGCGGTAATAAAGTTTATCCGCTCTCTATAAATTTAATTAAAATAACTAGCTAAAAATACAAACCACAATCTAGGTAATCCAAATTAATACTAACCTAAATTTTAGGGGCATGAGGTTGTATCTTGAAGAAAAATATAATTTACAACACAGGACGGATATGATTCACATAGTTGATTATTAGATATATCAAAATAGAGAGAATCATTCCAAGAAATATCTAGGTCACAAATACTTTGAGGTATTTCGCCAGAGAGATTGTTATTATTCAATAATAATGTTTGAAGATGTTTTAGAGAACTAATTTCAGTTGGTATTTCACCAGAGAGATTGTTATTCCTAAGACTTAAATATGCTAGGTTGGAAAGGTTTCCTAATTCAGTTGGTATTTCACCAGACAATTGATTATGGTACAGTCTCAATTCTTTAATTTCTACCAAATTACCAATACTTGGTGGAATGTCTCCTTGTAACTGATTACCCCATAAGTCTAAATAATTTAGATTAGTCAAATTACCTAACTCTTCTGGCAGCGAATCAGATAGTGAGTTACTATTTAAATCTAGATAAATTAGATTAGAAAGATTGCCTAGTGTGGATGGTATTGCACCTTCAAGACTATTTTTTTGTAAAAGTAAATATTTGAGATTTGTAAGACTTCCTAACTCTGAGGGTATTTCACCCTCAAGAGTATTATTTGATAGGCATAAATATTCTAAACTCTCAAGAGAACCCAGCTCAGGCGGTATACCATTTTCAAGGTTGGAATTATTTAATCTTAAGTAAGTAAGATTAGTTAATTGATTAATCTCAGGAGGAATATTATCAAGGTTAGTATCAGATAAATCAATAGAGTCCGTTTCATTGATAATGTAATAATTATTCCATAATGATACATATTGAACACAATTATTTGTATCTAGTGTAGCGATAGTATCGGGTATACATGAGGGGTATGGTTCACAGAATAAATCCCTATAATCGATGTTGAAAAGGTTTGGGTCACTCCAGTCTTCAATATTTAAATCACATAAATTATCCGGTAATATGCCACTAATAATATTGCTATCTAATCTCAAAACTCTTAATTGAGTAAGATATATTATTTCTTCAGGGATTAGTCCAGTGAGTTCATTATTTGACAGATTTAAATATTCTAGGTTTATAAGATCTTCAATCTCAGATGGAATTTCATCATGAATATTATTATTTGATAGGTCCAAATGTGTGAGGTTTGTAAGGTCCTCTATATTTGCTGATATGGCATCGGATATTTTATTTTTAGATAAATCTAAATATTGCAGGTTAATTAATCTCCAAAGTCCAGATGGGAAAGAACCTGTAAGATTTTTATCAGATAAAATAAGTGTGTCTGTATTTTCAATTGAATAAGAAGAACCCCACAGTACAACTTCATCTGGATTATCCATAGATCCTTCACAAGTAATAAAAAATAGACTTAATAGATAGAGTATCAGCTGGAGTTTTTTCATACTAGATTCCTTATTAAAAATTATTAAGCACTATATTAATGAAGTTTAAGGAAAAAATAATTTGAAAAAAATAAGATTTAGACTATAGATATTTTCTTAATTTTTTATAAAAAAGCAATCAACTATGGATTATGTGCTCTTAGTAATGCTGAAGAAAAACTTTTTAATAATTTTATAAGTTCATTGGATATTATGTTTTTTATGTCCAATAAATTTTTGGGCATTACTAAATATTCTTTTTTTAGGGTCCAAGTATTCACTGTCTTTGTATAACTTTTTGCATTAGCGGTATAGTGAATTGGTCTTTTAAAACTTAATGATATGGAGTATGATAATCCCTTAGTTGTTTCTATACCTATCTTTTCATTATTGATTTCAATATCAATGAATAAGGTTTGTGAACTTTTTTTAGTATTGGATGCAGTACCATTTTCTATGAGGGAATTAATTATTATGTATTCAAAGTGATTACTAGTAAGACCTAGTTTAATTGCATCTTTAGATAAATTTTCAATTACTATTTCAAAATCTTGGATATCATCAAGTTCAAGTCCAGAACCCATGATATGATAATCGTTGCTCCAAATTATCGTGATGAATGCAAAGGCGGATAAATACTTAGACATTTTTAAATTTACCAAAGAATCTATTTCCTATAAAGTTTCTAATATATTTAAATTTGTTGCCATCAGGGGTGCCATTTTAAACCAGAAAAATGGCTGAGAATAAACCCATTGACCTGATCTGGATAATGCCAGCGTAGGGAGTTACTATGCAATGTAAAATATTTATTTTTCTATTTTTTTTTCAATCTTCTGAAATCTATTCTCAAATTCGTGGGAAGGTTTTAGATAGTTTAAGTAAAAAACCAATCGTGAATGTCAATATTATTGTGAATAATAATGGAACATCCACAGATAATATGGGTGAATTTAATTTGGATGTTGAAGAGGGTACAGAAATTCAACTTTCTCATATTGGTTACAAAGTAGTAAGTGTTAATGCCTATGATGGAATGTCAATTAAATTGATTCGCAATGTACTTCAATCAAATGAAATCATTGTGAAAGCTGGATTATCTAGAGAATCCTTACAAAATAGTGCATCAAGTATTTCAATCATTACTAATAAAAATATCCGAGATGCTAGTGAAGATAATCTGCTCGGACTATTAGATAAAATCCCAAATTTAAATTGGGCTGGAGGAACAAGCCGACCAAGGTATTTTCAAATTCGTGGCATTGGCGAAAACAGTCATTATTTTGGTGAAGGACCACCAAATTTTTCCATAGGTTACGTAGTAGACGATATGGATTTAAGTGGAATGGGTATGGTCGGTCAATTATTTGATGTCCAACAAGTTGAAGTCTTTAAAGGGCCTCAATCCTCTGTTTACGGTGCAAATGCTATTGCGGGGTTAATTTCTATTCATTCAAATAATCCAACTGATAATTTAAAAATTGAATCTTCCTTGTATTTGGGCTCAGATAACTATTTGGGGATGAGTGCTTTATTGAGTAATAAAATTACAGATAATTCAGCTTTCAGATTGAGTGGTGTTTTCAATAGGAGTGATGGTTTTAGTAATAATATATCAAAAAAAAGGACTGATACGAATAGTAAACAAGAGTCTTTATTAAGAATGAAATTAAAATTTTCACCATCTGAAAAATTTTCTTTTCTCAATACTATTTTATATTCATATATAGATAATGGATATGACATTTGGGCACCAGATAATAACACAAACTACAAAACATATACAGATGACATTGGTGAAGATAGCCAAATCTCTTACGGATATTCATTAAATGGATTTTTTCAGTTCAGTGATCAATTTAAAATGAAGAGTATCACTTCAATAACTAATACAAATGCAGTTCATTCTTATGATAGTGATTGGGGAGATAGTCTTTATTATGCAATAAATCATGATTGGACACCTGCAATGCAGGGTGAAAATTATTTTCCGATTAAAGATTTTTATAAGAACCAAAAAGACAGATTGAATGTGACCCAAGAATTACGATCACAGATAGGATCATTAATAGCTGGTATATATTATAAAAATTTAACTGAAGAGCAAAATGCGAAAGGATATTTATATGCAGGTGAAGCTGATGAAGGTACGAGCAGTTATGATTTTGAAGCTATTGCAGGTTATATGCAATATAAACATCAGATAGTTAGTAATATCAATTTTAAAGCAAACCTTAGAATTGAAAATAACAAATATACTTATCAAGGTAATTCAAAAAAGAAAGAGATAGTTTTAAGTCCAGTTAACTATAGTATTAAAAGTAACATGATGGGTTTTCGTGCTTCAATAGGCTATAATTCTAATCAATACACAAATTATTTTATATCACTTTCAAGAGGCTATAAAGCTGGTGGTATTAATCAACAGCCGAATCTATTAGAGTCTAGTAGGTCATACGGACCAGAGTATGCGGACAACCTTGAAATTGGATTTAAAATTAAAACAAATAATCATCATACAAATTTTACAGTTTTTTCTACAGTGAGAAAAGATCAACAAGTATCAGTTTCAGACCAAGTTGATAAAACTGAACCTAACAGTTTCCTTTTCTATATTAGTAATGCAGGGTCAGGAACTGCAAGAGGAATAGAATATGAACATTCGTATAAAATATTCCCGGGATTTTCTCTTATTTCAAACATTGGTTTACTTGACACTTGGGTAGATAAATTCACGTATCAATCTACAGATTGGGAAGGGAATATATTCGAAGATTATGGTGGGAAAAGAGAGGCTTCCATGGCACCTGAAATAATGGGTTCAATAGGAGCATACTTTTCAATTCTTAATTTCTCAATTTATGCGACTACAACATTCAAAGGGCAATATTATTTTTCAGATAGTCATGACGAAAAATCATATCCTTATTCATTATCTAATATGAATATTAATAAAAGTTTTGGCTCTCTATCTGTTAACATCTATGTAAAGAATATTTTTGATGAACGTTATCCAGTAAGAGGTTTTTATTTTGGATTAGTTCCACCAGAGTACTCAGAGGAATTATGGTTAAGCTATGGCAATCCAAGGCAATATGGATTAACTATAAACTATTCATTATAATAATCATATTTATTAGGTAGAATTATTTTTAATAAATCTAATCGAGAGTATAATAAATAAAATTTATTTTTTTATTCAACCCAATTTGAAATCTTTTCACCGATAGCTATTGCAGAAGTAAGTCCAGGAGAATCAATCCCTATTAAGTTAACGAATCCTGGAAGTCCGTTTTTTTCTTCATGAGTAATATAGAAATCTGTAAAATTTTCCCCTACCTTTTTAATTTTAGGACGTAAACCAGAATAATCTGGAGATATGTGCATTTTCTTTAGTCCGTTGATATATTTAGAAGCTTCATTATAAAATAAATCTGACAAATTTTCATCAACGGAATAATCCTCTTCTCTGTTATCTTGCCATATGGCATTAGGTCCTAATTTTACTTGTCCATCTTGATTAAAACTTAAATGAATGCCAAGAGAATCAGTACTTTTATCTGGAGTCGGGTAAATCAAATGATTGAACTTTCCAATCCATTCGGGACTTAATTTGAAATAGCAACCCTTGGAATATGTTAAATTTGGAGAGCGCTTATTAAGCATGCTAGCTACAATATCGCTTTGAAGTCCACTAGCATTTATTACCCATCTTGAAGTTACAGTCTCAAAATCATTTTGTGCATTTTGCACGGTGATTTTATAGCTATTATTTAAATATTCAATGTCAATTACAGATGATTTTAGAAGATAATCATGATTATGCTCTTTAGAAATATTATATAGTGTATTCATAAAATCATGAGAAGATATTATTCCCGTGCATCCTATAAATAATCCTAGGTCAGCTGATATGTAAGGTTCAATTGATTGGATATCGGTTTTATCTAGAATTTTAATATTTGGGACTAAATTATTTTTAGCATTTTCATATAAGTACATAATCGCTGATTCTTGTTCTTTTTGGCCAATAATGATTTTACCACATTTGTTATACCAAATTGAATGTCTTTCACAAAATTTGTAAAGCAATTCACGACCACGCAAACAATATTTTGCTTTAAGTGAATCCTTTGGATAATACAAACCAGAATGTATTACCTCGCTATTTCTACTCGATGTTCCAAGGCCAATATTTTTTTCTTTCTCGATAATTAGAACAGACTGTGATTTATTTTCAGCTAAGCTTCTAGCTATAGCTAATCCAACTACTCCAGCACCGATGATAATTACTTTGTAATCATTTTCCATGGAATCCTTTGTATTCTAATTAAATATTTTCATCAAGATATTCTGAAATAGCTTCATTTGCTAATCCATCTGCTCTCTCATTACCTAAGTCTCCTGAATGACCTTTCACCCATTGCCATTCAATAGTATGACCACTAGTTAAGATATCTAATTCTTGCCATAATTCTTTATTTTTAACTGGTTTTTTTGATGCTGTTCTCCATCCATTTTTTTTCCAGTTTATAATCCATTGTTCAATACCATTTTTAACATACTTTGAATCAGTAATGATTGCAATATTTGAATTGTTTTTTATTGATTTCAGACCTTCGATAACAGCTGTTAATTCCATCCTATTATTTGTTGTTTGTAGTTGAAAGCCTTTCAGTTCATTAATAGAGTGATTACTTTTAATTAGTACGCCCCAACCTCCAATGCCAGGATTTCCCTTGCAGGCCCCATCGGTAAATAATTGTATTTTATTATTATCCATGAATGAAGTTGGTTATATAATGTTGAGAGTATAAAAGGTTATTGTTTGATTTAAACCTTATATTATAATCTACTAATCATCATAATATAATAATCTTAATTTATTTATTATTATAGAAAAAACTCCACGAATGCGGGTGGGGGGTAATGATTAGTTCTTTGAATTTTTTTCAAAGTCGCATAGGTTAAAAATGAAGAAAATTAAATTTTGTAATATTTCAGCAGGATAGTGAAATCTATTAAGATATAATCATTTCTACTAATTCTAATAAATCTAAAATATCCAACTTGTTATCTGAATTTAAGTCTGATAAAAAAGTATATTCCCCAATCATGATAAGATT
>MDSV01012644.1_pt1 | contig 19042 bp, 16 predicted proteins | sample 810851 | NCBI WGS metagenome assembly MDSV01 (sample SAMN05326640, study PRJNA326480) | marine metagenome | isolation source: seawater | place: Atlantic Ocean: North East | collected 2012 | reverse complement strand
TTATTTTAGTGCTAATAAAAGACGAAAAACCTTTATTATTTTTTTCTCTCCTAAGTTTGATATTTATGTTTTTTTCACTTTTGATAGGTATCCCAATTATTAAAGATTTTTATACAAGTGGTTTAGTTGAAAAATTACCTTCTGCAATCCTAGCAGGTTTGCTATCTGTAATTTCGTTCTTATCATTTTTCTGTGGATTAATTTTAGATGTTATGAAAAAAATAAGATTTGAAAATAAGAGAATGAATTATTTATTATTCAAAGATTAAATTATTATTTAATTGGTATTCTTATTCTTTCTTTTTTAGAGTTATTATTTTTCTGTAAATTTTTTTCTTCGATTTTATTATTTTCAATTATTAGCCATAGCATCTGCATTGCAAGTGAATGAACTTTTTTAGCATTAGTATCACCTGATAAAAATCTTGAGAATTGCCTCTTACTTATTCCTAATTTATTTGAAGCGGAAATAATTGTTAAATTATTTATTTCCATCCATTTTTTAATTTCATCAGGTTTTGGATTATCTAAATCAAGAAAAAACAATTATATTCTCCCTAAATGGGACTTTTTAACTAATTTATGAAACTTTTCTTCATTTTTATTTTTTTTGTCAATTAATGATATTGTAATTATTGCAATAAAGGAAATTAGCATTGAGAAAAGCCCAGGATACTTGTAAGGAAAAATTGGTTTTTCAAAACCCAGTGTTTCAACCCATACTGTCGGGCCAAGAATAACTAGAATTATTGCACTAAACAACCCTATAAACCCTCCATAAAGTGCTCCATTTGTTGTAAGTTTTTTCCATGAAATTGTTAGATATAAAATTGGAAAGTTGGTGCTTGCAGCTACAGCAAATGCAAGACCAACCATAAATGCAACATTTTGACCTTTAAATATAATTCCTAGGATAATAGCTATTATACCAATAAGTACTGATGAAACTTTTGAAACTAATATTTCGTTTTTTTCATTAATCTTTTCTTTTTTTAATACATATACATATAAATCTCTTCCAATTGCTGATGCACCAGCTAAAGTTAGACCTGAAACAACGGCTAAGATAGTTGCAAATGCAACAGCTGATATAAACCCTAGAAAAATATCTCCTCCCAAAGTATGTGCTAAGTGTATAGCAGCCATATTGTTTGAGCCTATTAAATTATTACTTTCATCCAAATATGAAGAATTATTGGTTAAAAAAACAATCGCACCAAACCCGATGATAAAAGTTAATATATAAAAGTAGCCTATAAATGTTGTTGCATAAAAAGCTGAAATACGTGAACTTTTAGCATCTGGAACAGTAAAAAATCTCATTAGTATGTGCGGCAAGCCTGCAGTACCAAAAATTAATGCCACTCCAAGTGATAAAGCTGAGATTGGGTCAGTAATTAATTTTCCAGGATAAAGAATGGCTGTTTTATCAGGGTGAATTAAACTTGCTTTTCTCAATAACTCACTAATACTAAAAGAATTTTCATTTAAAACCATAATTGCAAGGAGTGTTGCACCAAAAATAAGTAGGATGGCTTTAATTATTTGGACCCAGGTTGTAGCTATCATTCCTCCAAAACTTACGTATATAATCATTAAAAAACCAACAATCCATATTGCATAGTAGTACGGTAGCCCAAATAAAATTTGAATTAATGAACCAGCACCAACCATTTGTGCAATTAAATAAAAAATTACAGTGACTAATGTTCCACTAGCAGACAGAATTCTAATTTTAGACTGAATTAATCTTGTTGAAGTTACATCTGCAAAAGTGTATTTTCCAAGGTTTTTTAACTTTTCTGCAATTAAAAATAATATTATAGGCCATCCAACAAGAAATCCTATTGAATAGATTAATCCATCAAAGCCTGAAAAAAAAACTAAACCAGTAATTCCAAGAAATGATGCTGCTGACATATAATCACCAGCAATTGCTAATCCATTTTGAAAACCAGATATTTTCTCACCTGCAGCATAATAATTACTTTTACTGACGTTTTTTTTTGATGCGAAGTAGGTTATTAAAAGTGTAACTAAAACAAAAATTCCAAATATAATACCTGCAAAATTTCTACTATCAGATTCAGTTGCAAAAGCAAAACTAGGAAAAATTAAAGAACAAAAAAATAAAGTTAGTATTTTAATCATTAGAATCATTCAATTTATCTAAAAATAGATTTGATAGAACTACGTATACTAATGTTAGGAAAATTGAAATTACGATTATAAAAAGACCTGAAAAAATTCCATAAGTAATATAAGTATTTTCAATAAAAGTATGAAAGAAACTGGGTTTAAAACCTAATATTAAAATAAAAGTAAAATACAGTGAAAGAACTATTAGCGACAAAGAGTAGCTTATAAAATTTGAAAAAAAAATAAGTTTGCCTAACTTTTTATCACTTTTTTTACTCATTGGGTTAAAGCCAGGTTATATTAAAGTACAACCTGACTTAGATTTAAAAATTAAAGATTTACTGTAACTGCTTTAACTTCAGTGTAATTCTTTAAAACTTCATGTCCCATTTCTCTTCCCCATCCAGATTCCTTATAACCTCCAAAAGGGAGAGACGCGTCAAAGATGTTATGACAGTTTACCCATACAGTTCCTGCTCTTATTTTTGCTGCAAGTTTATGAGCAACACTAATGTCTTTAGTCCAGATACTTGCGGCTAAACCAAACGGAGTGTTGTTTGCCTCATTTGCAATTTTTTCTAGACTTTCGTCAGAGAAGGGTTGTGCGCAAACAACTGGTCCAAATATTTCTTCTTTTACAAGAGTCATATCAGCATTTGTTTTAGCAAAGACAGTTGGATGAACAAAATGGCCACCAGATGAGTTATCATATTTACCACCTGCTAGAATTTCACCACCTTCTGATTTTCCAGATTCAATGTAACCAGATACTTTTTTGAATTGTTCGTCGGATACCAATGGGCCCATTTCAGTTGAAGTATCCATTCCAGGTCCAACCTTTATATTTTCAGCTATCTTAGAGATCCCCTCTGAGACTTTGTCAAATATTTTTTCATGTGCAAATAACCTAGAACCTGCACAACAACATTGCCCATGATTAAAGAAAATAGCAGAAGCTGCACCAGCAATTGCAGCATCGATATCAGCATCAGGAAAAATTATTGTTGGTGACTTTCCACCTAACTCGAGAGATACTTTCTTTAGGTTTCCAGACGCAGCTTTAGTAATTATTTTCCCTACTTCAGTTGATCCAGTAAATGCAACTTTATCAACCATTGGATGTTCTGCTAAGGGAGCTCCAGCATCTTCTCCAAAACCAGTTACAAGATTTAAAACTCCATCAGGTAGTATACCAGCTTCATGAATAATTTCAGTTAATCTTAAGGCTGATAATGGAGTTTGTTCAGCAGGTTTTAATACAACTGTGCACCCAGCTGTTAATGCAGGTGCAATCTTCCATGCAGCCATTAGCAATGGAAAGTTCCATGGAATAATTTGACCACAAACGCCAACTGGTTCTCTTAAGGTATAACTATGGTACTTTACCCCAGGAGTATACAAGCATGAGTATGGAATTGTGTTACCTTCTATTTTAGTTGCCCAACCAGCCATATATCTGAAAATATCAGAAGACAGCGGAACATCAGCTGCCCCAGCAATAGCCACTGGTTTTCCATTATCAAGAGATTCTAGTTGAGCTAGCTCTTCAGCATGTTTATCAATTAGGTCTCCAATTTTCCATATTATTTTTCCTTTTTCACTGTTAGACATTTCAGACCATACTCCAGAATCAAATGTATTTCTGGCAGCTTTCACAGCATCATCAATATCTTTAGCATTTCCAGCTGCACAACTAGCGATTTTTTTACCAGTAGCGGGATCTTCAACATCAAATGATTTATCAGACTTTGTATCAACCCACTTACCATTTATGTAAAGTTTTTTTTCATTACTTAAAAAATTACCGACGTTGTCATTGACGGTGTAATTAAGAATAGATGCATCCATTTTATTTCCTCCAAATAAATGTTAAACTATTATTTATATAATAATTATTACAGAATAATGTTAGTTTTTAAAGAAAATATTCAAAATTAGAGTTTTGTTGGGTTTTCCATACCTTTGTAAACTTCAGATGGATCAAATACTTTCTTATCCTCCGTAAACACAAGCTTTGTTGTAAAGCCTGTATCTTCTTTCTTAAGTTCACGGTAAAAACATGATTTATAACCAACATGACAACTGGCTTTAACTCCAGTTAATTCTACTAATAAAATTATACAATCTTGATCGTCGTCAATTTGAATAGATTTAATCATTTGATAAAAGCCAGAAGTTTCGCCTTTTTTCCAGATTTTTTTCCTGCTTCTTGACCAATAGTGTGCAGTTTTTAGAGATATTGATAGCTTTAATGCTTCTTCATTCATATAACCATGCATTAAAACTTTACCATCGTCTTTGTCAATTGTGATGACAGGTATTAAACCTTTCTCATCAAATTTGGGTTGAAGTTTTAAACCTTCTTCAACTTCCTCTACTGAAACTCTCTTTGAGAATGCGATTTCCATTTATTTAATAATATAATTAATAAACCTTTGTTCCATATTCTTGTTGGTCTTGAACTCGCCTAAAAAGCAGCTTGTTATGGTAGAAACATTAGGTTTAGAGACTCCTCTGGTTGTCATGCATTGATGAAATGCCTCTATATAAACCGCAACACCCTTGGGCTTAAGAGACTTTTCAATACAATTAGCGATCTGTTGAGTCATTGTTTCTTGAGTTTGTAGCCTTTTAGCAAAAATATCAACAGTTCTAGCCAATTTTGAGATTCCAACAACTTTTTTAGTTGGAATATAAGCCAAATTAACATTACCTATTATCGGAACCATGTGATGCTCACAATGCGAATGAAATGAAATATCTTTAAGCATTACTAAGTCTTCATAACCTTGAACATCTTCGAAGGTTTTTGAAAGAAAAGCTTCAGGAGATTCCTTGTAACCAGAAAAAAACTCTTCAAAAGCACGGACAACCCTTTTAGGTGTTTCTTTAAGTCCTTCACGTGTGGGGTCATCTCCAGCCCATCGTATCAGGGATTCTACAGCTTTTTCAGCCTCTTCTCGGGAGATATCCTTGCTAAGATCTTCTCTAAAATTTTTTTTTGTTATAACTGAGCTCATAAGAAACTAATATACTACTATATATATGTGTATTAATTAATTAATTTTAAAGTTATATACTTAATATTCTTAAGTTGGAAGTGCAAAATGAAATTTAAAATTATAAATGGAAGAGTTTTTGACCCTAGTCAGAAAATTAATGATAAAAGAGTTGATATATATGTAAAAGACGGTTTGATTGTTCAGCCTGATACTTCTGAAAAATATGAGTATAAGACAACTTATGATGTTGATGGAATGGTCGTAATGGCTGGTGCAATTGATATTCATTCACATATAGCTGGAGGAAATGTTAATAATGCAAGGTTACTATCACCAGAGATCCATTCAAAATTTGTACAAAACAGTCTTAATAGAAAAACCAACCTACCCGGATTTAATTCTAGATGGACTACAGACGGCACAGGTTACAGATACGCTGAAATGGGATTTACAACTGTAGTTGAGCCTGCTGTATTACCAATAAATTCCTTTTTAGCTCATTTAGAGCTTGAAAAAATACCCATGATAGATAAGGCTGGTCTTGCTATCTTAGGTAATGATTCTTTTTTATTAGAAAGTCTTTACAAAAAAAAAGGCCAAAACTTTATAAATGATTATGTCGCTTATACACTGGAGTCTACAAAATGTATTGGTTTAAAAGTCATCAATGCAGGAGGTTCTGAGTTTTTTAAAAAAGGGGGTGAAATTTTCAATTTAGATGATGTTGTTCCTGCTTACGGTGTTTCTTCTAGAGAAATTCTTTTGACACTAAATAGAGCTAATGAAGATTTAAAGATAAAACATCCTTTGCATGTTCACTGCAATAACTTGGGTGTCCCTGGAAATATTTCTACAATTGTTGACACAATAAAGGCAGCTGAAGGAAAAAGAATGCATTTAGCTCATGTTCAATTTTATGCATATGATAATAAAGGAAAAAAAGGTTTTTCATCAGGTTCTTTGGAACTTGCTAAAGCTGTTAATGCGAATAAAAATATAACTATAGATGTTGGGCAGGTAATGTTTTATCCAACTGTTACAATTTCATCTGATATTTTAAGGCAACACAGTGCAAGAAAAAACGCCTCACCAAAAAAATGGGTGATTTCTGAAGTTGAAGATGGTGGAGGGGGAATAATACCTTATAATTACAAAGAAAAAAATTTTGTTAACGCATTACAGTGGTTAATCGGCCTAGAAATTTTCCTTTTAGTAAAAGATCCTGCAAGAGTATTTTTTACCACAGATCATCCAAATGGAGCACCTTTTACTTCTTACCCTGAATTATTTAGACTTTTAATGGATTATGAATTTAGATTAGAAAAATTGAAAACGATTAACCAACAGTCTCTGGATATTTCATATGTTAAAGATATAAAAAGAACATACTCAATGTATGAAATAGCTGTAATGACAAGATCTTCCCCAGCCAAGATTCTTGGATTAGAAGATAGAGGTTCTTTGAAACCAGGATGTATAGCTGATATATCAATTTATAATCCCAAAAAGCCAATTGATGAAATGTTTAGAAGTGCATCATATGTATTTAAAAATGGTGATGAGATAGTGAGAAATGGGAAAATTCGAAAATATAAACAAACATCTACTCAGTGTATTAATACAACATATGAAAAACCAATATTAAAGGAAATAGAAAAATGGATAAAAAAATATTATTCTTTAGGTCTTGAGGAATTTTCAGTGGATAAAAACTTCTTTAAAGACGGAAATTTTAAATATCATTAAAAATTTAATCTCTATCAATAACTTTAAAAAAGAATGGGGTGACAAAAAGAGTTAGAATTATTGAAAAGAATATTCCTGAAATTAATACCAACCCAATTGTCAGCCTTGACTCAAAACCTGCTCCAGAACCAATCACAAGTGGGATCACCCCAACAACTGTAGAAATACCCGTCATTACTACTGGTCTAAATCTTTTTCTACAAGCTTTGATTAGTGAGTCAAAGGACTTTTCTCCTTTTGATTTTAATTGTCGTGCGAATTCAACAATTAAAATACCATTTTTGGCTGCAATACCCATTAATATTATTAGCCCAATTTGACTAAATATATTTAATGAATTTTTAAAAATTAAAATTGTTACTAATGGAGCTAATAAAGTAAGAGGCACTGAGAGCATTATAATAAGAGGATACCTAAAACTTTCAAATTGAGCACATAAAACTAAATAAACAAAAATTAAAGAAACTGTAAACAAGAAAATAAATTGTGTTGAAGATTTTTTATATTCTTTACTTTGTCCTTTAAAATTAATCTTAAAATTTCCACTAAGTTTATTTTCTGATAATTCTTCAAAGAATTTAATAGCTTCACCTAATGAGTAACCTTTCTTCAAACCAGCGCTTAATGTTATGGATCTCATTTTGTTGTATCTGTTTAGCTCTTTAGCTTCGCTGATTTCATTGAATGTCAAAAAATTTTCTAACCTAACAAATTTTCCATCCTCAGTTTTAACTTCAAAGGACCCAATATCATTATTGTTAACTCTTTTCTCTTTTATAGCTTGAAGAATAACATAATACTCCTCACCATTCTCGATATAAGTATTAACTTTTCTTCCAGCAAGAAGAATTTCTAATGTTCTCCCAATCTCAAGATTTGAAATCCCTAAATCTGAGGCTTTGTTTTTGTCAACCTTGATATCAATTTGAGGTCTATTTTTTTTATAATCAATTCTAGGAAATAAAAAATTTTCATTTTTTTTTACTTCTTCAAGTATAATTGACATATTATCATTAATATTTTTGTATGTGTCCCCCGATATAACAAACTGCAATTGTGATCCAGACCTTCTTTGACCAAGGCCACGAGGTGGGAAAATAATAATTTTAGCATCTGTTATATTCGTAGTCCTTTGTTTGATCTCTTCTATAATTTCCCAAATTTGTCTTCTTTTATCCCAATGTTCTAATACTATTATTCCTATCCCATCACTAAAATTTTCTGTACCAGAAAAACTTCTTGGTACTCTTAACAATATTCTTTTAGCTTCTTTGTTTTGATTGAATTCTAATAGTTTTTTTTCTACCTCTAACATCTGAGTTACTGTATTTTGATAGGTATTTCCTTCAGGAGATTCAAGAACCATAAAAAAAGCACCTCTGTCTTCTCTTGGAGACAGTTCTTTAGGAATTTTTTCAAAAATAATAACGACTAAATAAATTGTGATTGGAATTATAGAAAAGAAAAAATACTTTTTTTTTAATAAATAGGTTAGAGCAGAAATATATTTATTTTCAATTTCAGAAGATGATTTTATATTTTTTACAGTTAATAGTTTAGAACAAAGCATAGGTGTCAAAGTTAACGAAATAATCGTTGAAAAAAAAACTGCACCAATAATTGTAACGGCTAATTCTTTAAATAACTTTGCAGTATCACCGTCTAAGAAAACTATTGGAAAGAATATACTTATTAAAACAAACGATGTTGAAACAATTGCAAAAAAAACCTCTTTAGAACCTTGAATCGCTGCTTCAATTTTGGATGAACCAAGTTCAACCTTTTTGTAAATATTTTCTAACATTACAATTGAATCGTCAATTACGAGCCCGGTGCATAGAACTAGTGCTAGAAGTGTAATAAGGTTTATTGTGTATCCAAATAAATTTAGGAATATAAATGTAGATAAAATTGAAATAGGTACTGTAAGAAAAGGTATTAGTAAAGTTCGAAAATTTTTTAAAAAAATAAAAATTATTATAGTTACCAAAAGTACTGCAAAGCATAGGGTGAAGATTACTTCTTTTAACGCCTCTGAAACAAAAATAGATGTATCATAGCTTTCGTAAATTTTTATATTCTGTGGTAACTCATCCTTTATTTTTCTAAACTCAGTCTTAACTCCATTTGTAACTTTAATTAAATTAGCTTCAGTTTGCTTTAAAATTCCTAACCCTATCATCTCTTCACCATTACCTCTGAAGATTTGTCTTGTTTCTTCTGGGCCAATTTCAATTTTCGCAACATCGCCCAATTTGACAAAAGAAAAGTTATTACCTTTTTTTATAACAAGATTTTTAAAATCATTTACAGTTTTATAATTACTATTAAATTTAACAGTAAAATCTCTAAATTTTGATTCTAGGCGTCCTGCTGGTATTTCAATATTTTCTTCATTTATTTTTTTTTCAATATCCAATACAGAAATTTTATATTTTGATAATAAGTTCGGATCTAACCAAACACGTAAAGATTTTTTTTTCCCTCCTGAAATTCTAACTCTTGCAACTCCTGGAATGACAGACAAGCGATCTACTAAATATCTTTCGGCGTAATCTGTAAGTTCTAGCTGTGTAATATCATCAGAAGTTAAATTTAACCACATAATTGCATTACTATCAGAATCAATTTTAGAAATTTCTGGAGGGTTAGAGTCCTTGGGTAAGTTTTCTAAAATTCTTGAGATTGAGTCTCTCACGTCGTTTGCTGCTTCATTTATATTTTTTTCAGTAACAAATTCGATTGTTACTTTTGATCTTCCATCTCTACTTACAGACGAAATAGATTCAATTCCATCAATTCCGCTTATTTGTGCCTCGATTATTTCTGTAATTTTTGTTTCAACAATATTTGAAGCAGCTCCTGGATATATTGTATCAATTGAAATTTCAGATCTTTCAATATCTGGAAACTGGCGCAGGGGAATTTTATTTAATGAAAGTAATCCAATTATTACTATAAAGCTCATTAAGACAGTACAAAAAACTGGTTTTTTTATAAAGAACTTTGATAGGTTCATTGGATAATAACTTTCGAGCCTACTTTAATTTTATTTATTCCTTCATAAACCACTAAGTCGAGTGAATTTAATCCTTTTAAGATCTCAATAAACCCATCTTTTCTGGAGCCTACTTTGACTTTTATTTTTTTTATTTCATTTTTATTATCAACTAAATACAAATATGAAATATTATCTTGATTAAAGACAGCATTTTCTCTTACAAAAAAAGATTCTCTTTTCTCAAAGTCAAACCTTAGACTTACCATCAATCCTGGTTTTAATTTTAAGTCTTTATTATTAATCAAACCAATAATTTTAAAGGTCCTAGTTTCATCATCTATTAAAGGGTCAATAATTGAAACTACTCCATTAGCTTTGAAATTTTCATCAATAGAGTTTGTTAAAAAAAAATTTGTATTTGGTGAAATTTTATTTAAGAAAACTTCAGGAACTTTTGCCTGTATTTTTAGTTTGGTAATATCATATATTGTTGTAATAATATCACCTGGTTTTATTAAAGAGCCTTCACTAAAATTTCTGATACTAGTGATACCTGCAAAAGGTGCGGATATTGTCAGATCATTAATTGTTGCATCAATTTCATCTAATCTTGCTTTAAGTTTTTCTTTTAACATTTTTCTATTATCAAGAATTGTTTGTGAAATATTCCCTTTAGAAAATAACTTGTCAGCTCTTTCAAAATTAAGTTCAGCTTCATTAAGCTCTGCTAAAATTTGTCTTTTTATAGCCTGCTCTTGCTCATCAATGAATTCGATTAATGTTTGGTTTTTTTTAACAAACGAACCCTCTTTGAAATGAATTTTTTTTATTTTCTCAGATACTACAGTTGTAATTTGAACCGTCTCATTGGCTAAAAGTAATGCAGGAAGTTCAAGAGTGTCACTGATTGTTTTGATTAGTGGTTTTTTGGCACCAACTGTAATGATTTGTTGAGAAACTGTTGGTTGATAGAAAAAAACAAGAAGAAGTAAAAAAAAAAAATTCATACAGATCGTAATTTATTGATTATACTTTTATAATCTTTGCAATTGAAAATAGTAGAACCTGAAACGAGTACATTTGCCCCAGCTTCTTTGACATTATTTGCATTTTCTAGATTAATTCCTCCATCTACCTCAATTTCTATATCTTTTTGTCCAATCATTTGTTTAATTTGTTTAATTTTTTCAATTTGATCACTCATAAATTTTTGCCCACCAAAACCTGGTTCAACTGTCATAATTAAAATTAAATCTATTTTATCTATGTATTGTTCTAAAACATTTGCAGGTGTTTTAGGTTTTATTGAAATACCTACCTTTTTTTCGTAACTTTTTATAAAATTAATGCATTCATGAATGTTTTCGTCTATTTCGTGATGAATTGTTATAATATCTGCACCAGCATTAATGTAGTCTTTTAGAAATTTTAAAACTGGGTTAATCATTAGGTGAACATCAAAAGGTTTATTAGAATAATTTCTTACTGATTTGATAACATCTGGTCCAATAGTTAAATTTGGTACAAAATGACCATCCATAACATCTATATGTATATAATCACAACCAGATTCATCTAGTTTCTTTATTTCGTTACCTAAAACTGAAAAATCTGCAGATAAAATGGAGGGAGCAATTTTTACTCTATTTAACATACCATCTGTTTTTCATCTTCAGATAAATAATCTCCTGAGGTTGCGTTTGAATTTAATTTGCTTCTAATTAATAATGCATCCTGCGATAACTTTACATTTGCCTTTTTCCCATCCCATAATTTTAGTGATGGTTGTTGGAGCGCACGGCCATAAGAAAAGCTAAGTTCCCAGGGTAAATTATTTGATAATTTGTTCATTTCATTAAGATGAGTAGTAGCTAATTCGTTAGATTGTCCACCAGACAAAAAAACTATACCTGGAATTTCTTTTGGGACATTTTCTAAAAGACAATCAACTGTCATTTTTGCTACAGTTTCTGGAGGGGCTTGTTCGGAACAATTTTTTCCTGAAATAATCATATTAGGTTTTAGTAAAATTCCATTAAGATCAACATTGTGATACTTCAATTGTTCAAAGACTTTTCTTAAAGTAATGGTTGTAACTTTTAAACAATCCATAATTGAATGGCTTCCGTCCATTATTACCTCCGGCTCAACAATAGGAACCATTTTGTTTTCTTGTACAATTCTTGCATATCTTCCTAGATTATATGCATTAACTTCAATGCAATAATCAGATGGGTAACTATTATTGAAATCAATATCAATTATAGCCCGCCATTTTGTAAATTGAGCTCCTAATGATTTATATTCTTCCAATCTATTGCTAAGGCCATCCAATCCCTCTGTAATCTTTTCAGTTGAATCAGGATCCTTAGCAACTGCACCTTTATCAACTTTAATACCTGGGATAATTCCTTTACTAATAAGATATTTAGGGAATAAAACACCATCACTCATTTCTTGCCTTAGTGTTTCTTCAAAAAGAATAACTCCACTAATATAATTACTTAAATCTTGAGTTGTGAATAATAGCTCTCGGTAGTCTCTTCTGCTTTCAGAAGTTGATTGAACATTTATTGAATCTAATCTTTTTTTAATTGTGTTAGTGCTCTCATCAGCCGCAAGGATTCCTTTGGGAGATTCACATAACTTTTTTGCAATTTCATTAATGTTCTTATTCATCATTTAATAACAATCCAAACCATTAATTATTTAAACTATCTAGACCAGGAAGCCCATTGCCTTGAATGAACTCAAGAAAAGCACCACCACCGGTCGAAATAAAAGAAAAATAATCAGAGGCATTAGCATGATTTAATAAGGAAATAGTATCACCTCCACCTGCTACAGAAAAGAAGTTTTTATTATTATTATTTTTCACTGCTTTCATAACAAAGTTAGTACCTTCATCAAATGGTTTTTGCTCATAGAAGCCAAGTGGTCCATTCCATAGTAGTGAAGAACAATTAAGAACTTCATTGTAAAATTTTAATCTAGTCTTTGGTCCTATATCTAAAATTTTTTCTTCCTTAAATATCTGGTTAACATCTCTAAGATGAACTTTTTTTAATTTATCTTCAACAAAAACATCATCGGGAAGCAAGATTTTTTCTTCAAAGTCATTTAAAAAATTATAAGCGACTTTCAGCATTGTCTTTTCATATAAGGATGATCCAATATTAATATTTTTAGAAGCTAAAAAAGTGTTAGCCATCGCACCACCAATTAAAATTTTATTAAATTTTTTAATATAAAAATCTATGATCTTTATTTTTGTTGATACTTTGGATCCACCAAATACAGCTGTGCTAGAGCTTTGATCTGTGACTTGAATAAGTTTTTTTAGGTTGGAAATTTCCTTTTCTAATAATATTCCAGGAAAGGAGGGCAAAAACTTTGGAATTCCTGTAATTGAGGAATGTTTTCGATGACAAGTAGAAAAACACTCATTAACATAAATGTCAGCAAAAGAGGATATTTTTTTTGCAAAACTTTCGTCATTCTTTTCCTCTTCTGGAAAAAACCTTAGATTTTCTAGCAAAATAATATTATGCGTGGTAAAAATTTTATCAATTTTATCTTTTTTTATATTATTTATAACTTCATCATAGAAGAAAACTTCACTTTCAGTTGAGGTAGCTACCTTTCGTGTTAAATTTCCAAGAGAATAGTTTTCAATTTTTTTTCCATTAGGTCTTCCCATGTGTGAAATTATAATAACTTTTGCATTTCTTTTTAAAAGATATGTCAATGTTGGAATAATTTTGTCTAATCTTGTAAAATCTCTGATTTCGCCATCATGTATAGGTAAATTTAAATCAACTCTAAGTATTACCTTTTTATTAATTATAAAACTGTCAATGTCAGAGAATTTTTTTTTAAGAGTGATCACTTTATTATTTTTTTTCTAATTAAATTACAAATATTATTACAATTAAATCCAAAAAAATCAAAAAGCTGGCCACCTTTTCCAGATTCGCCAAATCTATCAACGCTAAAAATCAAATCATTCTGATTTAGATATTTATGCCAACCAAAGCTTGAAGCTGCTTCTATAACAACTTTTGGTTTTTTATTTAGGATTGAGCTTTTATAAGTTGAGCTTTGTTTATCAAATAATTCCATTGAAGGCATAGATACAACACTACAAGATATATTATTTTTAAGAAGTTTTTTGTGCACGTCTATTGCTAGAGATACCTCTGAACCTGATGAAATTATTGTTAATGAAGAATTAGGTGTTTTTTTTATAAAATATCCACCTTTCGATAGCATATTATTCTTGTAATCGCTTCTTATTATTGGAAGGCTTTGTCTTGATAGAATTAATGCTGTAGGAGAATCTTTTTTGTTGACAGCAAATTCCCATGCTTCAAATGTTTCAATAGGATCACAAGGACGAATAACAAAAAGATTGGGTATTGACCTTAAACTTGCTAAATGTTCTATTGGTTGATGAGTAGGTCCATCTTCACCTAATCCAATTGAATCATGTGTGAAAACATAAATTACTTGTTGTTTCATCATGGATGAAAGCCTAATTGAATTCTTACAATAATCTGAAAAAACTAAAAATGTTCCACCGTAGGGAAGAAACCCACCATGAACGGAAATACCATTCATCGCTGCAGCCATTAAGTGTTCTCTTACACCATAATGAATGTAATTAATTTTTTTTTTGTTATAATTAGAGTATTTTGTTTTTGTTAAATTTGATGACGTTAGGTCAGCAGACCCACCAAGAAAATTTTTAATCTTCGTTGAAAAAAATTCGATACACCTTTGTGACGATTTTCTTGTAGCTTCCTTTTTTTCGTTACTAATTAATTCTTTAAGAAAATCATTGGTTTTTAAGTCTCGATTAATCTTTTCCTTTTTGAATTCGGAGAGCAACAACTTATAACTTTTAGATTTTTTAAATTTTAAGTCCCACTTAATTCTTTTTTCTTTTCCTAACAAGCTTATTTTTAACCAATTTTTTCTTATATATTCAGGAATTTCAAATTTTTTGAATTTCCAGCCTAATTTATTTTTTGTTAAAAGAGCTTCATCTTTACCTAGTGGAGATCCGTGAGAAGATTCTTTTCCTGACTTGTTTGGTGATCCATAACCAATCACTGTTTTACAAATTATAAGAGTAGGCTTCTGAGATTTTAATGATAGGTTTAATCCATTTTCAATACTATCAAAATTATGACCATCGACATCGAACACATCCCAATTACTAGCTTCAAATCTTTTTTTTTGATTGTCTGAACAAGTTAAATTAGTTGGACCATCGATTGAAATTTGATTGTCATCAAAAATAACATTTAATTTATTTAATTTTAAATGGCCAGCTAACGAAATAGCTTCTTGAGAAATACCTTCCATTAAACATCCATCACCCACTACAGCCCATGTTTTATGATCAAGAATATTCCCATATTTGTCATTCAAAATTTTTTCAGCTAAAGCCATGCCAACCGCATTAGCTAATCCCTGTCCAAGAGGACCTGTTGTTGTTTCGATACTTTTTAGAAGCCCATATTCTGGATGACCAGCGGTTTTACTCCCTAACTGCCTAAAGTTTTTAATTTGATTCAAACTGCAATCTTTATAGCCTGTCAAGTGGGATATAGCATAAAGTAGCATTGAACCATGCCCAGCAGAAAGAACAAATCTATCTCTATTAATCCAATCAGGTTTAGATGGGTCAAATTTTAAAAATTTTGCAAAGAGCATGGTTGCAATATCTGCCATTCCAAGAGGCATGCCTGGGTGACCAGAATTAGCATTTTCAATTGCATCGATTGAGAGTGCCCTCACGGCATTAGCCATTAATTTTAGTTTTTCTTTGCTAAACATTTTATTTCAAAATAAATTTCCCAAAAGCTCTAGGTCCACCAGACATAGTTATTCTCTTTACTAGTTTATTACTGTCTAAATCCAATAAAATAATATTATCTTCAAACCAACAAGCAACAACTAATAAATTTTCATTATAACTTATGTCTATTCCTTCAGGATACTCACAAACATCCATTAAAGAGTTAACGACTTTTTTTTGGTTAAGATCTATCACTGATATACTATTATCCCTTTGGTTGGTTACATAAATAAAATTATTTTTTTTATTCAAAGCCACTTGGTATGGCCAACTACCAACTTTAATTTCTTTTTCTACAACCAAAGTTTTTTTATTTACAAGTGATATAGAATTTGATTGAACATTTGTAATGAAAACAAATTGAGTTTCAGGCTCAGAAAAAACTCCATAAGGAGAGTTCCCAACTTTTATATCTTTTATCTTAACTAAAGTATCGAGATTGAAAACAGAAACATTATTGTCATCTCTATTTGCAACAAAAATTTTTTGTTCTTTTTCAGAAATAAAAATACCCGCTGGTGATCTTCCAACTTTCAACACTTTTTTGATTAAATTAGTTTTAGTGTCAACTATAGTAATTTTATTTTCGTACCAATTTGTGATGTATAAAAGCTTTTTTGACTCAATATAGAAAAGACTCATTGGACTTTTACCACCATCAAAGAATTCAACATCTTTATCATTATAACTAAATTTTGAAATATTATGACTTTCAGGGTTACTTATAAAGATTAGTTTATTTTTATTATCAATAAAAATACCTGCAGGCTTTTTACCCACTTCTATTTCGTTAATTTTTTTTTTAAGTTTTAAATCAACTACATCTATCTTGTTAGATTCCTGATTTGTAATGAATGCGAGATCACTTTTAACAAAACTATAGAAAAGGAGATATATGAAAAAAAATGAATAGAAAAGGAGGTTAATTAGTCTCTGCAATCTTCTTTAATCCCTCTAGTGATTTTTTGATAAATGATTTTACCTTTTTTTTGGAATTTTCATCGTTTAGCTCTACTGGTGGATCATTACCCATGAAACCTCTGTAAAAACCGGCTTTGTAATTGACAGTAGTTTTACCAGATTCTGATTCTTTAACAAAAATCTTTGCAGAATAGCTATTAACAGGAAGAATTTTGTTGTTTGTTTCAATTATTCTCCAGGAAACAATTTTTTTCTCTTCATTAACTTTTTCTAGTTTTTGTTTAACTATTTCTCCTTCACTAAAATGTAATTCTCTTTCTGAACCAATTTCATTGTTTTTGGACCTAGTTTCTTTAATATTAGGGTTCCATTTAAAATTTTTAAAATCTTTTATAATTAGCCAAACTTTGGATGATGAAGCATCTATCTCTATCTTTTCCGAGACCTTTTGTCTCGATGGGCCATGCGCATAAGCATTTGTGGTGAAAAAAATTACTAAAAAGAAAAGTGAAAAAATTTTTGTTATATGCATATTAAGTCCTGTTTAATTATTTTTGATTAATCTATAAAGCTGTTTATCTTGTAATACTGAGAGTGCAACAAGCATTTCTGTATTTTCATCGTCAATATCAACAATAACTGCGTGAATATTGTTATTTATGGTTTTTAATTTCTTTATCATAAATCTTTTTGGAGAACTTTTGCCACCGGATAATTTTTCCAAAATATCATTAATAAAAACCTTCATATTAATTAAGTACTAAAAACTTTTATTTTTTTAAACAAAAAAATTAAAAATTTTGTTATTTATTAATAATTAATGAAAAAATTTATAAATCTTCTTTTGCATTTTCCAAAAATAGTAGTGATATCATTTATCTTTTTATCTTCGCTATCAGTTTTTTTTGCATTAAATTTTTTGAAAATAGATACATCAACCGATTCACTTATAAATCAAAAATTAGATTTTAAAGTTAATCAAAAAAAGTTGAAGAATGAATTTAAAATTCTTTCAAATAATATTGTTATACGAATTTCTAGTAATAAATTAAATGAGATAGATGTAGATAACAAAACTATTGAGGTCGTTAATATTCTTAAAAATAGAAATGATCTCAACTTTGTTTATTCACCAAGCATTGACAAAGTTTTTAAAGAAAATTTTTTTATTTTCCTTAAGAATAATGAAAAGAAAAAGCTAATTGATAAATTATATGATTATCAACCTTTTTTATCTGAAATTAATAATAATCCAAGATTTCAGGGGTTTAATAATTTACTTGCCTTATCTTTAAAACAAAAGGATAGTAATTCATTAAGTGAATTTTCTCAAATATTACAAGGTTTCTACAAATCTTTCAGTGACAACTCTGAAGTTGATTGGAGTTTAATTTTTAATGCTGACAAAAAAGAAAATTTTGTGATAGTTGGGTTTAACGATAAATATTTAGAGAGTTTTGATCAATTTTATTCCTTTTTAAATTCTCTAAAGAACAAATCTCCTAATTTTGTAATTGAATCCACTGGTGGATTAGTTATTGACTTCGAAGAAATAGAATCCGTCTCAAGAAGTAATTTATTAGCTGCTTTTTTAAGTATATTAATTGTGTCTTCATTTCTTTGGATAGCTTTTAAAAACTTAAGGATAATTTTAGTATTAATCTCATCAATTTTGATAGGTTTGTCGCTCACAGTTGGAGTTACTACAATTTTAGTTGGTAAACTAAATCTAATTTCAGTTGCTTTTGCTGTTCTTTTTATAGGTCTATCTGTTGACTATGGAATTCAAATTTTTTCAAGAATATTGGAAAAACATGCGTTTATTGATGAATCTTCTATTGTAAAAGATACTAAAGAAATTAGTAGCACCTTACTTATTGCCTCTATACCCTCAATGATTGGTTTTTTGTCATTTACACCTACTAATTACATTGGTTTATCTGAACTAGGAATAATATCTTTTATTGGTTTGGTTATTGGTCTTATAACAAATTTACTTTTTTTACCTTCACTTCTTTTGATAAACATTAAAAAAATTAATTTTTCAAAATTAAATATTAATAATTCCATCTATGAAAAAATAACTTTTTTTTTAATTAAAAATAAAAAAATTGTATTTTCAACATTAGTACTAATCTTCCTATTTAATCTAATTTTTATCAACAGAATAGATTTTCAATACGATGCTATGAATTTAAAGGATCAGAAACTAGAATCAGTCAAATTAGCAAAAGAACTCTTAGATAAGAATCCTTCATCTGATTATGTTATTTCTCTTATTTTGAAAGAAGATAAGATGAAAAATTCTGTAAAACTTAAAACTTTAATTGAAAAAGACAGTATTGATTCTTCATTTTCAATTCTTGA